>OLNX01000190.1_pt1 | contig 64094 bp, 67 predicted proteins | sample 1672611 | NCBI WGS metagenome assembly OLNX01 (sample SAMEA3136705, study PRJEB25190) | human gut metagenome | reverse complement strand
GTCAATGCCGACGGCAGCATCTCCGGCGGCCCTGTCTACTACATCAAGACCGCGTTCAAGGGCAAATTCGGCACATTCCTCGCAGGCTTCTTTGCAGTTGCGATAATTCTTGCTCTCGGCTTTATGGGCACTATGGTTCAGTCCAACTCCATTGCCGAAAGCTGCACAAGCGCATTTAATATCCCCGGCTGGGTAAGCGGCGTCATAGTGGCGGCGGTTGCCGGCTTCATTTTCCTCGGAGGCACTCAGCGTCTGGCCTCCGCTACCGAGAAGATAGTGCCTGTTATGGCAGTGCTTTATATCATCGGCGGACTTGTTATCATAGTCGCCCGCATAAAGTTCATCCCGGAGACATTTGGAATGATCTTTAAGTACGCATTCAATCCCACCGCAGTCCTCGGCGGCAGCCTTGGCGCAGCTATCATGGCGGCCATCTCTCAGGGCGCAAAGCGCGGCCTGTTCTCCAACGAAGCCGGTATGGGCTCTACTCCTCACGCTCACGCGCAGGCCAATGTCAAGACCCCGCACGAGCAGGGCGTTGTCGCAATGATGGGCGTGTTCATCGACACCTTCATCGTTCTTACCATGACCGCGCTTGTCGTTATCTCCACTCTCTACACCGGTGACGGCGTCCTGGCAGCCGGTGTTGCAAACGGAGTGCCCGAGGGCGTTGCAAAGACCAACATGGCTCAGCTCGCTTTCGGAACCGTGTTCGGAAGCGGCTTCGGCGGCGCGTTTGTTGCCATTTGCCTGCTGTTCTTCGCGTTCTCGACCATCATCGGCTGGAACTTCTTCGGCCGCATCAATGTTGAGTACCTCTTCGGCAAGAAGGCTGTTGTTCCTTACTCGATAATCGCTATCGTGTTCGTGGTTCTCGGCTCTCTGCTGCAAAACGACCTCGTTTGGGAGCTGACCGATATGTTCAATAACATCATGGTTCTGCCTAACGTCATTGCTCTCGTTGCTCTCAGCGGCCTTGTTACTGCCAGCGCAAAAGCGGGTAGGGAAGAAAGGCTCGAGACCAAGTAATCTAAATTCAAACATCAAAAAAGCAGCCGAAAGGCTGCTTTTTCTTTTCCCTTTCGTTGCTACGCTTCATGTAATCTCTATTTCCGGTATCCGACCGGGCGGCGGCTGCCGCAGAGCAATTCGCGTTTAGGTTTGCATTAATCGTTATTGCGGTATCTCGACCGGTGAGATTGGAGATTAACGAACAAACGGACGGCCAATGGCCTCCCCTACGGGTGCAGAGGTTGTTGAACATTGCTGCTTCTAATTAAGCGCGCGAGTGCAATAAAGATTACTTAAAATCTTGCCGGTCGGGCACCGGCAAAAACGACTATTTGAAGCGCCGCAACGGAATGAAAATACCCCGCCCTGAGCAAATGCTCAGAGCGGGGTTTAAAGAGATAAGAGAGGATGAATGTGAAGTGATAAGTTATTGCTGAGTGACTTCAGTGTCCAACGCCTTGAGGTCAACGCCGAGGTTGTCCTTTATCCACTGGATGCAGTTTTCGCAGTCGTCATTTATGCGAACATAAAGCGAGGTGGAATCGGCGTTAACATCTATCTTACTTTCGGTAAGATATATCTCAAGAGAGGCAAAGATATGGGAATCATCGTTTCCGACTCCAATGACCTTTTTGCCGCTTCTGATGTCGGGAAGAAGAGCGTTTTCGTAAAAATCAACTGCCTGCTCGGGAGTGAGATCTGCATTTTCAGCCGTGTCGGTATATCCGTCTGATGTTACAGTATAAGCGTAGAAATATGCTCCCTCACAGTGCTGTATATCTACCGGTATGGAAGGGGTGAAAAGCTGTAGCTGGAACTCCGGGGAATAAATGATACTCTTGTAATCCTTGAAGTTTTGGTCATCGGCGATATAATACCGGCGTTCCAGATAGCTTCCGTCTTTCATGGAGTAGCGGAATAAAACATCTTCCGAGCAGTTGTCTTCGTTGAAACCGGTGTACTTGTCTCGGTCGTTTACGATGTTTCGGTGAACGTCAACAAACTTTGAGACCAGATCCGGGTCGCTTATATCTACGCTGTAATCCTCGCCCAGAACGTTGATGCTTTCGACCTTGTCGGGATTCGGAACGGTTTTGCCGATGCCCAGAACGTCAAAGGAGCAGCACACTACAAACACTGCGCACACAAGGGCGGTGATGATGTAGCCCTTCCAGCCGCGCTTAAATACATGGAAGCTCTTTTTAAGCAGCATTTCCGAGCCGAAGTAACCGACCAGCGCACCGACTGCCATGCACAGTATCATGATGATAACGGCTAAAGGTGCGCTTCTCTGATAGCTTTCATAGTAGAAGATAGCAAACAGAAGCATGCCGCCGCACAACGCCGCACATACCGTTAAGCCATATTTGAACACCGGACGCATCCAGGGCACCGATACAACGTCTCCGGCCGACTCCATCTTGTGCTTACGGAAAAGAAGCAGAGCTGCCGCAGTGAGAACTATGGCAACTGCAAGGTAAATAAGAAGTATATGCCAATCCTGGAAGAAGACTGAAGCCTTATCAACGTAATTATTGAGCATTCCGTTGCTGCTTACCGTCTCCTCATATTTGAGCGGCATGAACTTTAAAGTTGCTAAATATAAAACCGGTGACAGGGGAGTAAGCGACATATATGATACGCTGTCAGGAAGACCCCATACAAAAATGGAGAGGAAGAGCCTTATGATGAACTCCATTCCCACAAAGAAGAAGTTGAAAATAATATAGAGTACCGGCATGGCAATAATATTGCCTGTCACCATTGCGGTCAGAGCGGCGATGGAATAGAAAAGAATATATTCTATTGAGTAGACGGTAAACCATATTGCCGCCGCCTTTAAGACCATCGCGGGATCGGACTGCCTGCCGAGAGAGAAGAGGAAGGTGAGCAGCGCGATAACGATGTTTGACGCGATGACCGGCAGCAGTCCCGCAAGGTAAGCCGAGCCGAACACGGCTTCGCGGCTGACAGGGAGCGAGGCTATGAGCCCGGAACCCCGGCTCGTGTACATGAAGCTGTACATTGCCATGGCGGACAGTACTGCCATGCAGAAGGCAAACATAACGGCAAATTCGCTGCTGTAGCCTGAAAGGAGAATTACCGCGCGGTTTGACGCCAATTCCGTGTATTCGTGGCTCATCAGCACGATAATGGGAAGCATGAAGAACCACAGCGCAAAGTGAGCCGTCCAGAGCGGCCAGTAGCGTTTGAGGTTGCTTTTGAAAAGACCGAGATTAAAGAATGATGTCTTTGACTTCATAGTCTGTACCTCCCAGCTCGTAAATGAAAATTTCCTCGAGTGTAAGCGGAATCGCGTCGATAAACAGGGGATTTGCAACGCTCAGCTTCTCCTCAAGCTCGGCGGCGCTGCCGCGCATTATCAGGGAATGTATCCTTCCTGTAGACGACGCGTGCAGAACGTCAAGCCCCTCGGGAAGAGAGCCGCCGTCGGGCAGAGCAAGCTGGATCTTCACGATATTCTCCTGAAGATCCTCAAGCGAGCGCTCGATCATAACCTTGCCGTGGTTCATTATGCCGACATGGTCGCATACGTCCTCAAGCTCGCGCAGGTTGTGAGAGGAAACAAGCACCGTGGTACCGTTTTCTGCCACGTCGGACATGATTATGCTCCATATCTGGCGGCGCATGACGGGGTCGAGTCCATCGACCGGCTCGTCAAGGATAAGTATCTCGGGCTTTAGAGATATTGCCGTCCAGAAAGCAGCCTGCTTCTGCATACCCTTTGAAAGCCTGCGCATCTGGCGCTTCTGGTCGATCTTGAATATCTCGCCGAGCTTGTTAAAGCGCTCCATATCGAACTGCGGATAGATGCTGCGGTAAAACTGCGCCATTTCGCGTATGCTTGCATTTGCAAAATAAAAGATATCGTCCGGGATATAAGCGATGCGACCCTTGACCTGCGGGTTTTCAAATACCGGCGCGCCGTCGATCAGGATCTCGCCCGAGTCCTGACGGTATATACCCGTAAGATGGCGGATGATCGTGCTCTTGCCCGCTCCGTTGGGGCCTACAAGCCCGTAGACCGAGCCTTTCGGAACGGTCATTGTCATGCCGTCAAGAGCACGGAAGCCGTCAAATTCTTTCACAACGTTTTTGACTTCAATCATTGTGCTTTTCTCCTTTCAGGCGTTCAATAAGCATTGGAGCCGTGACGCCGACATATCCGAGCTCGGTAACAAGCTCATCAAATTTACCGAGAAGCTCAGCGGTTCGCTGAGCCGAGGCTTCGTTGTTTGGGCTGACGAAGCTGCCCTTTCCGGGTACCGAACAGATGTAGCCCTCGGCCTCCAGCTCACGGTAGGCGCGCTGGATAGTGCTCGGGTTTATGGCAAGGTCGGATGCTATCTCGCGCACCGAGGGGATTTTGCTGTCTGCGGGCAGCGCCCCGGACAGTATCAGACGCCTCAGTCCGTCCTTTATCTGCTCATAAATTGGCCTGGAATCTCGGAAGTTTATGCTGATCATCTTAATTGATCCCTCCAAGTAACTGTGTGGTTTGTTATCATACACTTAATATACACACGCCAAAATGATTTGTCAACAGCTTTTTGTGGGCAAAAGGGCTTGAAATTTGTTAAGTATATGTTAAAATACTAAAAAACATACAATATGTATAATTAGGTGACGATATGGATAATAGCAGAAACGAAAAATATGCAGCCGAGCTTGCCGAGCTTATCCGGGCGGAGACAGTGTCCGAGTCGGGAAAGAAAAATGAGACCAAGTTCGAAGCGTTTCATGAAAAAATGTTTGCAATGTTTCCAAAGCTTTTTGCCGTGGCGGAGACGGAAAATTTCGACGGGAGCCTGCTGATACGCTGGTGCGGCAAGAGCGACAGGGAGCCGATACTGCTGATGAGCCATCACGATGTGGTGGAGGCTCAGGGCGAGTGGACGCATCCGCCTTTTGCCGGCGAGATAGCTGACGGCAGACTTTGGGGTAGGGGAACTGTCGATACCAAGTGCAGCCTCTGGGCGATGCTTCGCGCAGCCGACGAGCTTGCGGCGGAGGGCTTTGTCCCGGAGCGGAACGTTTATTTTGAATCGGCCTGCAATGAGGAGACTGACGGCAGCGGCGCTGATGCCATAACGAAGGCACTCTCTGATCGCGGCATAAAATTCTTCATGACCTTGGATGAGGGCGGCATGATGATGTACGACCCCATAGGCGGCGCAGACGGCGTTTTCGCCATGGTCGGCGTCGGGGAAAAGGGCTGCGCGGACTTAAAATTCATTGCACGCTCCGACGGCGGCCATGCCTCAACGCCAGGTAAGAACACGCCTCTGGTGCGGCTGGGGAAATTCATGGCGGCGGCGGAGAGATCGAAAATATTCGACGTTAAGCTGCCGCCTGTAGTTGCCGAAATGCTCAGACGCATGGCGCCGTATATGAAAGCGCCGCTTAGCTCTGTTTTCAAAAATGCGGACAAGCTCAAGCCTCTGCTGTGCAAGGCCATGCCGCTTGTGTCGGCAACTGCGGGAGCCATGCTTAAAACTACGCTTGCCTTTACGATGAGCGGCGGCTCGGAGGGAGCGAACGTGCTCCCAATGGAGGCGTATGTTGTCGGAAATATGCGCTTTTCCCACCATCAGGGCGGCAGGGACAGCATTGAAAAGATAACTAAGCTGGCGAAAAAATTTGGCGTTGAAACGCAGGTGCTCGACGCGGGCTTTGAGTCGCCGGTATCCGATTATAAGAGCGATGCGTTTAAGCTTGTAGAGCGCGCCGTGGCGGAGGTTTTCCCGGGAGCTGTACCGGTTCCGTATATCATGACCGGAGCCAGCGACAGCCGCTATTTCTCCCGCGTGTGCGATAACTGCATTCGCTTTGCGCCGTTTACGATAGATGAGCAGCAGCTTGACAGCATCCACGCCGCCGATGAGAATATCGGACTTGACACGCTTGCCCCGGCGGTGGATTTCTATAAATACATAATAAAAGAGGTTTAAAGATGAGTGATTCAAAGCCCAATGAGGGACTTAATATCAGCGTAAAATCCTTCGTGACCGCGCTGGTCGTTATCTTCGTGCTGATGGTGCTTACATATGTGCTGACCTTCGCCATACCCGGCGGAGAGTACGCAAGAGTCGAAAACGCAAACGGCGACCTGATAATCGACACAAATAGCGAGTTTAAATATGTTGAGGGCGGGCTTCCGTTCTGGAAGTGGCTTTTATCCCCGATACTGGTGCTGGGTGCTTCCGGCGGCGGTATGCTTATTGCCGTCATAGCTTTCCTGCTTGTTATCGGCGGCGTTTTCAACAGCCTTGAGAGCCACGGGCTTATGAAATATATGCTCGACCGCATTGTGTACCGTTTCGGCAGGGCAAGATACAAGCTCATGGCGATGCTCATGCTGTTTTTCATGGCGATGGGCTCGTTTATTGGCTCGTTTGAGGAATGTGTTCCGCTTGTGCCGATAGTCGTCGCACTCTCGATAAGCCTCGGCTGGGACGCCATAACCGGCATGGCGATGAGCATCCTCGCGGCCGGCTGCGGCTTTGCCGCAGGTGTATTCAACCCGTTTACCATAGGCGTGGCGCAGAGCCTTGCGGGTCTGCCCATGTTCTCGGGAGCGTGGCTCAGGGCGGTAAGCTTCGCGTTTATCTATACTTTGCTGCTCCTGTTTGTCAGGGGACACGCAAAAAAGGTTGAAAAACCCATCGGGCTTGACGCTGCCGCAGGCAGCTTTGAGCGCGATAAACGTATGGATAAGGGCATAATGTGCTTCGGTGTCATCCTCGGCATAGGCATACTGCTTGTGTTCAGCTCAAGCTTCATAAGCTTTCTGCGCGATTACACCATGGTAATTGTCGCCGTAATGTTCCTCGCCGCCGGAATCACCGCCGTTTTAGTATCCGGCATGACGATCTCTGAGCTTGGACGTAGCTTCGGCAAGGGCGTTGTGAGCATTTTCCCGGCGGTCATCATGATACTCATGGCGGCGTCCATAAAATATACCCTTGAGGAGGGGCATATCCTTGACACGATATTAAACGGCGCAGTCGGCGTTGCGGCCACCATGCCCAAGTGGGCGGTCGTGCTGTTTATTTATCTGCTCGTCCTGTTCCTCAACTTCTTCATCGCCTCCGGCTCTGCGAAAGCGTTCCTGCTGATCCCGCTCATCGTGCCTATCGCGCAGGTTTTCGGCATACCGTCTCAGCTTTGCATCATGGCCTATGCCTTTGGTGACGGCTTCTCAAACGTGTTCTACCCGACCAATGCCGCGCTGCTTATAAGCCTCGGCCTTGCAAACGTCAGCTACGGCCAGTGGGTCAAATGGAGCTGGAAGTTCCAGGCGGCAAACCTTGTGCTGACAAGCTGTATGCTTCTGCTCGGCCTTGCTGTTGGATACGCCTGATAAGTAAAATTCAAAAATACCGATATGCTGCGGCATATCGGTATTTTATTAACTTATTTCGCTTGCATGTGTGCAGGTTTAGTGCTAAAATAAACTGCTATATTATTAAGTGGACAGGTATATCTTATGTGGATTTCTGATAAATGGCAGGACTTTGAGCTTTTAGACTGCTCGGACGGCGAAAAGCTTGAGAGATGGGGCAGCTACTATCTCGTAAGACCCGATCCGCAGGCTATCTGGAGCACTCCGAGGGAGGATGAGCGCTGGAACTGCCGCGACGGAAGATACCGCCGCAGCCAGAGCGGCGGCGGAGCGTGGGACAAGAGCGGACTGCCGGTAAGCTGGAAAATAAAATACGGCGAGCTGATATTCAATGTAAAGCCCATGAATTTTAAGCATACCGGCCTTTTTCCCGAGCAGGCGTGCAACTGGGACTACGCAATGGCGAAGATCAGATCAGCCGGAAGACCGATAAACGTGCTGAACCTGTTTGCCTATACGGGCGCTGCGACCGTTGCCTGCGCGAAGGCGGGCGCGAGCGTGTGCCATGTGGACGCGGCAAAGGGAATGGTCGCGTGGGCAAAGGAAAACGCCGCCGCATCGGGGCTGAGCGAGGCGCCGGTGCGCTGGATAGTGGACGACTGCGCCAAGTTTGTCGAGCGGGAGATACGGCGCGGCAGAAAGTACGACGCCATCATCATGGATCCGCCATCATATGGGCGCGGACCCGGCGGCGAGGTTTGGAAGCTTGAGCAGAATTTGTGGCCGTTTGTGTCGCTGTGCGCGGGCGTTCTGTCGGATAACCCGCTGTTTGTTATTATAAATTCCTATACCACGGGGCTTTCCGCCTCCGTGCTGTCGTATGTTACCGAAAGCATATTCACCAAAAAATTCGGCGGACGCTCCGAGAGCCGCGAGCTGGGGCTTCCCGTCACCGATTCCGGCCTTGTGCTGCCCTGCGGCGCGACCTGCCGGTGGGAGGTCGACTGAGCATGAGCGCGATAATTGAAATTAAAAACCTGCATTACACATATCCCGGCGACGAGACCGAGAGCCTGCGCGGAATAAACCTTGAGATAGAAAGAGGCAGCTTCGTGGCAGTTTTAGGTCATAACGGCTCGGGCAAAAGTACGCTGGCAAAGCATTTTAACGCAATCATTGTCCCTACTGAGGGTGAGGTCATAGTAAACGGCCTGAGTACCGCCGATGAGGACAGGATACTTGACATAAGGCGCAGCGTCGGAATGGTATTTCAAAACCCCGATAACCAAATAGTCGCCTCCGTCGTCGAGGATGACGTAGCCTTCGCACCGGAGAATTTAGGCGTTCCGCCCGAGGAGATACGCAAGCGCGTGGACAATGCGCTGAAGCAGGTCGACATGTACGAATTCAGGATGCATGCGCCGCACCTGCTGTCCGGTGGTCAGAAGCAGCGCGTTGCCATTGCGGGAGTCATTGCGATGGAGCCGGAGGTCATAATACTTGACGAGCCGACGGCAATGCTCGACCCCAAGGGCAGACGCGAGGTCATTGAGACTGTCACAAAGCTGTGCAGGGAAAAGGGCATAACGGTCGTTTTGATAACGCACCATATGTCCGAGTGCATTGGTGCGGACAGGCTTATAGTCATGTCAGGCGGCAGGATAGTCGCCGACGGAAGCCCGGAGGACGTGTTCTCTCAGGTCGAGCTTATGCGGGACGAGGGGCTTTCGGTTCCGGCAACTACGGAGCTTATATATGAGCTTAACAAAAGAGGCTGGAGCCTGCCGTTGACGGCGCTCAGTGTTGAAAGTTGTGCAAAGGAAATCGCAAAGTATGTCAGAGATTAAAGTAAGCGGCCTGCGCCATGTTTACAGCGCGGATACGCCCTTTGAAAAGGTCGCAATAGACGATATAAACGTAGAGATACCGCATGGTCAGCTTGTAGGTCTGATAGGACATACAGGCTCGGGCAAGAGCACCTTTATCCAGCACCTCAACGGTCTGCTGAAGCCTACCGGCGGCGCGGTCTTAGTTGACGGCGAGGATATAAACGCAAGCAAGGAGAGCTCCCGCGACGCAAGGTTCAAGGTGGGGCTGGTGTTCCAGTACCCGGAGTATCAGCTTTTCGAGGAAACTGTCTACCGCGATATCGCCTTCGGGCCGAAAAACATGGGTCTCGAGGAAAATGAGATAGATGAGCGCGTGCGCGAGACGGCGGCTCTTGTCGGCGTTGGGGAGGCGTATTTTGAGCGCTCCCCGCTGGAGCTGTCCGGCGGACAGAAGCGCCGTGTCGCCATAGCCGGAGTTATGGCTATGCGCCCGGGAGTTCTGATACTCGACGAGCCGACCGCAGGACTTGACCCGGCGGGCTGCCGTCAGATACTTGATAACATATGTGAATACCGGGAAAAAACCGGCTCCACGGTCATAATCGTCAGCCACAGCATGGACGATGTCGCCCGCATTGCCGACAGGCTCATTGTTTTCAACAAGGGCGCCATACGCTTTGACGGCACTCCGGAGGAGGTTTTCTCTCAGCCGGAGGAGCTCAGTGCAATAGGTCTTACCGTGCCTGCGCCGACTTATCTTGCGATGGAGCTTAAAAAGCTCGGCATTGACACCGGCTGCGCAATATATACAAACGGGCAGCTTTTAGATGCGCTTCTGAAGATGAGAGGGGGAGAGCGGAATGCTTAAAGATATAACCCTCGGCCAGTATTTCCCGGGCGACACTATCGCGCACCGCCTCGATTCGAGAACGAAGCTGCTGCTTGTCATCATCTATATCGTGGGGCTGTTTAACGCAAACGGCTGGTACAGCTATGCGCTTATCATATTGCTAACGGGGCTGTGCATGGCTGTTTCAAAGATAAAGCCCAAAACGGCTCTCAAGGGCATGAAGCCGCTTGTTATCATAATAATTCTCACGGCGCTGCTGAACATTTTTTATACCGACGGCACGCCGATCGTCGAAGGCTGGATAATCACATGGGAGGGTCTTGCGAGAGCCGCCATGATGTCGCTGCGCATAATCCTGCTTATCGTAGGCACGTTTATGCTGACGTATACGACAAGTCCCATCGCGCTTACCGACGGACTTGAGCTGATGCTAAACCCTCTGAAGAAGATAAAGATCCCGGTGCATGAGATGGCGATGATGATGAGCATGGCGCTGCGCTTTATTCCCATCCTCATCGAGGAGACGGACAAGATAATGTCGGCTCAGAAGGCGAGAGGCGCCGATTTTGAGACCGGCAGCCTTGCCAAGCGCGCAAAAGCGCTGCTGCCCATACTCGTGCCGCTGTTCGTGTCGGCATTCCGCCGCGCGGACGAGCTTGCAGTTGCAATGGAGAGCCGCTGCTATCACGGCGGAAGCGGCAGAACAAGGATGAAGCAGCTCAAAATGCAGGGCATTGATTTTGCGGCGCTGCTGCTTGGCGCACTGTTCCTTGCTGTTATATTTGTGATGAAAAAATTCGGTTTATGAGAAATATCGCTCTTAAAATCAGATATGACGGAAGCCGGTATCATGGCTGGCAGGTGCAGAAAACGGACGTTTCCGTGTGCCAGACGATGCAGGAGGCGCTTGAAATTATCTGCGGGCATCCGGTTAAGCTTACAGGCTGCGGGCGAACCGACGCGGGAGTTCACGCCCTGCGCTACTGTGCAAATTTTCGCACCGACTGCCGCATACCCATTGACCGCTTTGCGCTTGCCGCAAATTCGAGGCTGCCGGAGGATATCGCGGTCATAGACGCCTGCGAGGTCGATGAGGGCTTCAACGCAATATCGTCATGCATAAAAAAAGAGTATATTTATAAGATCCACAACAGCAATATCCGCGACCCCTTTCTTGAAAAGCGAGCCTGCTTTTACCCGCAGAACCTCGATATGGAGCTTATGCGCCGCGCAGCGCAAGCATTCGAGGGCACTCACGACTTTGCCGCCGTGCGCTCGCTCGGAACCGAGACTAAAACGACGGTGCGCACCGTTCACTGGTGCAAAGCCGAGAAAGAGGGGGACACCATAACCGTGTCCGTTTGCGCTGACGGCTTTCTGTACAATATGTGCCGCGCTATGGTGGGCACGATGGTTTACGCGGCCTATGGCAAATTGGAGCCGGAGGATATCCCGCACCTGCTGGAGCTTGGCGACAGGAGGCTTACAGGCCCAACGATGCCGCCCCAGGGGCTTTACCTTAATCGGGTGTGGTACGACGGACCTGCGGGCGAAATGATGATGAGGGACTGAACATGAAAAAGCTTACGGTATTTTTTCTCGCCCTGACATTGCTCCTGTGCGCCTGCGGAAAGCCCGAGAGCGATAAGACAGAGAGCTTCGCGATTGGAACGGGCACAAGACAGTGCTTTGCAATGGCGGGCGACACTCTCATTTCCGCCTCCGGTAGCGGAGTGCGCGGCTTTGACCCCATGGGCGAGACGGTGTTAGATTTTCCCTGTAATCTGACCTATCCTGCCGTCTGCTCAAACGGAGAGAGCGCGGTCGTTTACGATATCGGCGGCGGTAATATAGTTTGCTCCGACGGAAGCGCTCTTAGCTTTGAAAATGCAATAATAAACGTCTCACTGAGCGAGGACGGCCACCTTGCCGTGTGCGCCGAGGAGCCGGGCTATAAGGGCGCGGTTACGGTATACTCGCCGGAAATGAAGCAGGTGTACAAATGGTACTGCGCAGAGAGCTGGATAATCGCCGCGGCTGTATCGCCGGACGGTGAGAGCCTTGCCGTGCTGTGCTCTGATGAAGCTGGCAGTCGGATACGCATATTCTCGCTTGACAGCGAAGCGGAGCGGGGCAGCTACTCAGCTCCCGAGTCTCTCAATGAGCTTATCTGGCTGGACGATACCATCTGCGGCATCGGCAGCGACGGAATTTATTTCTGCAATGCAGAGGGCAGAGAAAAGGACTCCTATGAGTTTGGCGGACTGAATTTTGAGCGTTGCCGCGTATGGGACGGAAAGCTTGTCATAGAGCTTCGGGAGCACAGTTTCGGCGGCGCGGGGGAGCTTGTCATAATTGACGACGGCGCAAGCGAGCGCGGCAGGATAAGCTGCCCGGACGAGATAATCAGCCTTGACTGCGGAGATGACGGTATACTCTGCCTTACGCAGAGCAGGGTCATCCTGTACGACGGCGAATATAAAGAAGCTTTTTCCGCTGATATCACCGGCGCGGAGGCGGCGTTTATGAGACACGCGGGCGATATTCTCGCAGTCGGCGGCGGCAATGCCCGCGTCATAGAGTATTAAAAATCTGAAAATGCGATTTGTAATTGAAGCGATCCTGCTTATAATAATCTTTTACTGCACATGGCACGGATTCCGAAGGGGCGCGGTGAACGCTCTCATAAATCTTGCGGCGATCACGGTGTCTCTCACGGCGGCGCTGCTGCTGTCGGGTGCTGTTTCAGGCGGCGCTGCTTATATAATAAGCCCCTTCGTGACCGGATATATTGATTCTCAATACGAGGAAAAAGTGCTTCAAAATATGGGCATCAATGATCTCGGAGCGGACGAGGCGATAAGCGCCGAGCCTGAGCTGATGGGTGAATATGCGTATGAATGCATGCTTGCCTTCGGCATAAACAGTGACAGAGCTGCGCATCTTTCGCCGAGAGCGGCGGAGATATACGACGCCGGAGAAACGGAAGCCACGCAGGCGGTGTCCGATACAATATGCGGGGCTTTTTCGTTTGCCCTGTGCATGATACTTATGTTTATAATTATCATGATCTTCATATCATTAATAAAACAAATCTTTGACCTGAATTTCAGGATTCAGGATAATGTCGATCTCGACCTGTACGGCGGTGCGGCATTCGGATGCGTGTCCGGATTTATATACTGCATTATTCTGTGCTGGCTGCTCAGCTTTTGCGGCATAATAATAGGAACGGATACGTTAAACGACGGACTGTTCAGCAGGTTTTTCCTGCTGCCGGGTACTTTGATCGACATGTCAATCTGAAAAGGGGGATAAACTATGCAAGCAAAAATGTGCTCCCGCTGCGGCAAAAACGTGGCAATAGTATTTATAACGAGACTTGAGGGCAGCGAGCAGAAAAATGAGGGCCTGTGCCTGAAGTGCGCCCGCGAGCTGCATATAAAGCCGGTTGACGATATGCTGGAGAAAATGGGCATTTCCGATGATGATCTTGATAACCTCAGCGGAGAAATGATGAATGCCCTGAGCGGAGTGGAGAGCCTTATGGATATCGACAGCGACGGAGACGACGACTCCGACGACGGCAAGACCGCGACATTTCCGTTTCTCAACAGGCTTTTCGGCGGCAATAACGGCGGAAACGTCCCTGCCGAGAGCTCTCCGGCGCCTAACCAGCCGCCCAAAGAGGGAGGAAAGCCTCCAAAGAGAAAATTCCTTGATAACTACTGCATAAATCTCACAGACAGAGCCAGGGCTGGAAAGCTTGATAACATGGTCGGCCGCGAAGAGGAGCTTGAGCGCGTCATTCAGATCCTCAACCGCCGCCAGAAGAATAACCCCTGCCTGATCGGCGAGCCGGGCGTCGGCAAAACTGCGGTGGCCGAGGGGCTTGCCCAGCGCATAGCAACAAACAACGTCCCTTATAAGCTCCGCGATAAGGAGGTATACCTGCTCGATCTGACGGCTCTTGTTGCTGGAACTCAGTTCAGAGGTCAGTTTGAAAGCCGTATGAAGGGGCTTATCGAGGAGATACGCAAGCAGGGCAATGTTATCCTTGTCATTGACGAGGTGCACAATATCGTCGGCGCGGGCGACGCCGAGGGCAGCATGAATGCCGCGAACATTCTCAAACCCGCCCTTTCGCGCGGCGAGATACAGGTCATCGGCGCGACTACCTTCACCGAGTACCGCAAGCACATTGAAAAGGATACCGCGCTTGAGCGCAGATTCCAGCCTGTTACGATAAACGAGCCGTCTGTCGAGGACAGCATCGAGATACTAAAGGGCATAAAGCGCTATTATGAGGACTACCACGGTGTTGCCATATCCGATGAGATGTGCGCCGAGGCTGTCAAGCTGTCCGAGCGCTATATAACAGACCGCTTCCTGCCGGACAAGGCGATAGATCTCATAGACGAGGCATGCTCCGACGTAAACCTGAGATGCATGACGTTTGCAAAACGTGCTGAGCTGCAAAAGGAGCTTGCCGACCTGCGCTTTGAGCGGGAGAATCTCATGTCCGCCGACGCGCCCGCTGGCGAAGCGCTGACAGACGAGGTGCTCGATAAGCGCTATGCGCGCATAGCGGAGCTCAGAAGCAAGGAAATGCAGTGCGAGCAGGCGCTTGCCTCGCTTGAGCTTGAGGGCATACCGGAGCTGGGTGTGGATAATCTTGCACGCGTCATAGAGCTTTGGACTAAAATTCCCGCGTCGTCGATCAGAGAGGACGAATTTGAGCGCCTTGCAAACCTTGAAAATCGCCTGCGTGAGCATATAATCGGCCAGGACGAGGCAGTTTCGGCGGTGTGCTCTGCGATAAAGCGCAGCCGCATCGGCTTAAAGGCAAAGCGCAAGCCCACAAGCTTCATCTTTGTCGGCGGTACAGGCGTCGGCAAAACTGAGCTTGTAAAGCGTCTGGCGGCGGATCTGTTCGACTCACCTGAGTCGCTTATAAGGCTTGATATGTCCGAGTTCATGGAAAAATTCAGCGTATCGCGCATCATCGGCTCACCTCCGGGCTATGTCGGCTATGACGAAGCCGGTCAGCTCACGGAGAAAATACGGCGCAAGCCCTACTCCGTCGTGCTTTTCGACGAGATAGAGAAGGCGCATCCCGACGTTCTGAATATTCTGCTGCAAATACTTGACGACGGCAGAATAACCGACGCTCAGGGCAGAACTGTAAACTTTGAAAACACGGTTATCGTCATGACAACAAACGCCGGCTCAAATACCAAGGGCGGCTCCCTCGGTTTTGGCGGCAGCCTGAATGACATGGGCAGGGAGCGCGCGCTCAAGGCGCTGAACGATTTCCTGCGTCCGGAGTTTATAAACCGCGTGGACGAAATCGTGTACTTTAACCAGCTCAGCGAAGATAACTTCCGCCGCATAGCGGAGCTTATGCTTGCCGAGACCCGCGATGCCATAGCCGAGCGCGGCATTGCGATGAGCTGGAACGACAGTCTGATAGATTACCTTGTGAAGAGAAGCTACTCGGTGACCTATGGCGCACGAAATCTGCGCCGCACCATCCAGAAGGATGTCGAGGACGCGATAGCGGAGAAAATTATAGAGCGCCGGGGCGAGAATGTCGCCCGCATAAGGCTCTCGGCCGACGATGAAAAAGTCAGAGTAGAGGTCAGAAAGTCATGATAAGATTTGAAAGTGATTATCTCGAGGGCGCTCTGCCGGAGATAATGACCCGCCTTAATGAGACAAACTTCGTCCAGACGGCGGGCTATGGCAGCGACCCGTACTGCGCGGCAGCTCGGGATAAAATAAAGGCCGAGTGCAGGAGCGACACTGCCGACGTGCATTTTCTTGTCGGAGGAACGCAGACGAATATGACCGTGATAGCCGCGGCTCTGCGCCCACATCAGGGCGTGCTTGCGGCGGAGACGGCGCATATCGGCGTGCACGAGACGGGCGCTATCGAGGCCACAGGACACAAGGTGCTGCCCCTCAGCGCACCTGACGGCAAGATAAGTGCCGCTCAGGTCGAAAAATATGTGCTCGACCACAGAGCCGACGAGTCCTTCGAGCACATAGTGCAGCCTGCAATGGCGTATATATCCCAGCCGACGGAGACCGGAACAGTGTATTCGCTGGCAGAGCTTCGGGACATATCGAACGTGTGCCGAAAGTTAGATCTGCTCCTTTATATCGACGGTGCGCGCTTGGCCTGCGCGCTGGCCGTCGAGGGTGCGCCCACTATGGCAGATATGGCGGAGCTGTGCGATGTCTTTTATATCGGCGGCACTAAACACGGCGCGCTTTTCGGAGAGGCTGTCGTAATAATCAGAGACGAGCTTAAAAAAGACTTCCGCTATCTTATAAAGCAGCGCGGAGGTATGCTCGCCAAGGGCAGACTTTTGGGGATACAGTTTGACGCGCTGTTTACGGACGGCCTGTACTATAAGGTCGGGGAGCGCGAGGTCGCGCTTGCGAAAAAACTGCGCTCGGCCTTTGAGAAAAAGGGCATCGAATTTTATTATCCGTCTCCGACAAATCAGCTTTTCCCGGTACTTACTGAGAGACAGATTGAAGCACTGTCCGAAAATTATTCTTTTTCCGTGCAGCAGCGGACAGATACTGGCACAGTCGTGCGCTTCTGTACAAGCTGGGCAAGCAGGGATGAGGATGTGGACAGGCTTATAAAAGATATTGAGAGGCTTTGAGCATGAATGAGAAAATTGAGATAATTCAGGGCGATATCACGAAGCAGAGCGTTGACGCGATAGTCAACGCCGCAAACTGCTCGCTTTTGGGCGGCGGCGGAGTAGACGGGGCTATACACAGGGCGGCAGGCCCGGAGCTTCTTGTCGAGTGCCGTACCCTGGGCGGCTGTAAAACAGGCGAAGCTAAGATAACAAAGGGCTATAAGCTCCCGGCAAAGCACGTTATTCACACGCCCGGCCCCGTGTGGCATGGCGGAAACAGGGGAGAGGCGGAGCTTCTCGCATCGTGCTACTTAAACTGCCTCAGGCTCGCTTCGGAAAACGGCTGCAAGACCGTGGACTTTCCGTCCATTTCAACCGGCGTATATCATTTCCCGCTTGAAAAGGCCGCGAAGATCGCCATCGATACCATTGCTGGGTTCTTATCCGAGCATAGCGACATTGAGCGCGTGCGCATGGTCTGCTTTGACGAGCGCACAAAGGGGTACTACGACGCCGCACTGGAGAGCCTGAAATGAAAAGGCTTTTCAGACTTCAGTATAATGCGCCCGTGACGCTGACCTTCGCGCTGCTTTCACTTGCGGCCCTCATCCTCGGCAATGTCACGGACGGATGGACAACGACGTATCTTTTCAGCGTATGGCACTCTTCGCTCTCGGATATTTTGACCTATCCGCGCTTTATCCTCCATGTTTTAGGTCACACCGACTACAGCCATTACATAGGCAACATGATGATGATACTGGTGGTCGGCCCCGGGCTTGAGGAGAAATACGGCAGCAGAAATCTGCTCAGCGCGATAGTTATAACAGCGCTTGTCTCCGGACTTATACACTGGTTCCTTTTCCCCGGAACAATGCTGCTGGGCGCGTCTGGAATAGTGTTCATGATGATCGTCATGGCGTCGCTTGCCGGAATGCGCGACGGATATATACCCATAACGCTAATCTTAGTGCTTATACTCTACCTCGGAAACGAAATAGTTGACGGCATAGTGCTCAGCGATAATGTCTCCCAGCTCACGCACATTATCGGCGGCATATGCGGCGCTGTATTGGGGCTTAGACGACGATGAAGAAAAAAGTTATAATTTCGGCATGTCTGCTCGGAGCCGAGTGCAGATATGACGGCAAAAGCAACAGACTTCCCGAAGAAAAGCTCAGGGAGCTGAGCGAAAAGTATGAGATTATCCCCGTGTGCCCTGAGTGCTACGGCGGCCTTACAACGCCGAGAGTGCCATCCGAGCGCGTTGGTGACAGTGTCCTTTCAAAGACAGGAACCGATGTGACGAAGCAGTTTAATCGCGGCGCGGAGGCGGCGCTGTATCTGGCAAAGCTTCTTGGGGCGGACATGGCCATTTTAAAGGAAAACAGCCCCTCCTGCGGCAGCGGCACGATATACGACGGCACATTCAGCGGCACTTTGACACCCGGCGACGGAGTGACAGCGCAGCTTCTTAAAGCAAACGGCATAGCCGTCATCGGTGAGAGTGAAATATAGTATCTAAAAAAGATGTACCGAGGGTACATCTTTTTTGTTTTGCGCTCATATGCTTGGCATAGGGGAATTGAATCCCTACCGGTTTTGAAGCGATCTTTTCTGCCCTCGCTTCGTGGAAAGCCTTGACAATACGGCAGTATTCCCTGCGGCTTTACACTTTGCGAGAACAAAAAATCTCTGCTTCAAAACTGCTCGCACCTGACACGGAGAAATTTTCGAGTGATTTTTGCTTTATCCCGAACCGAAGCCCAGCGTAGCGGGTTCGGTTCGGAAAGGAAGATGGCGCTGACGGATATGGAGCTTTCGCTCTTGGCGGAAGCAAAATGGAGTCTGCGTCATCTGACGCGCTGCCGCCCATCAAGACGAAAAGGGGAAAAAGCGCCGAAAAGAGCCCGTGTCAGGCGGCAGCGGTTCAATTTCCCTATGCCTATACAAAAAGCAAAGGAGTAATACCATGGCATATGATGAAAAACCCAAAACAGCGGCAAAGCCCCATAACCTGAGCCTTGAGGACAGAAGCAGGCTTATGGTAACGGGAGTTGAGGACGTTGAGAGCTTCGACGAAACGGTTATAGTGATGAACACGATCCAGGGCAATCTCATCGTGCGCGGCAGCGGCCTGCACATCGAAAAAATAAACCTTGAGGTGGGAGAACTGCGTGTAGAGGGGCTTATAAGCGACTTAAGCTACGAGGAGAAAAGCAGCTCCGGCGGCTTCCTGTCGAGACTGTTCGGATAAATGGAGCTTTACATATCCCGCCAGCTTTTCCAGCTTATCTGCTCTGCGCTCGCAGGCTTTGGCATAGGGCTTGCATATGACGTCTTCCGTATCCTGCGAAGACGCCTGAAAACCGACGCGATGTTTGACGCGCTGTTCTGGCTCTGCTGCCTTGCGGTGCTGTTTACCTTGGGAATGGACATAGGCGGCGGCGCGCTGCATATATTCATGCTGGCTTTTGCGATTCTTGGCTTTGCTGCTTATATGCTTGCGCTGAGCGAATATGTCATGGTGCTTCTAAATAAAGCTGCACAGATTATTTCACGCGCGTTAAGCCCGGTGAAAAAACTTTTCAAGTTTTTTTCAAAAGTCGTCAAAAAATTCTTTTCAAATATCCGTGATTGGTTTACAATGATTAAAAAGAAGAGGAATAGGAGCAGGAGCGGACAGAATGAAGAGGACATCGACTCTGGTGGGGATCGTGCTCACGGCTCTGGCCGTATATGCTATCCTGAGCCTGATAAGCGTCCAAAGAAATCTGAAGGACGCAATGGAGCTGACGGCGCAGCTTCAGGCGGATATCACAGCGGTGCAGACGGAAAACAGCGGATTAGAGGAAAAAACTCAGGCGCTGGAAAACGGCGAGGGCACGGAAGAGCTGGCGAAGCAGCGGCTGAGACTGATAAGACCCGATGAGATCATATTCACAGATATAGGCTGACCGCCATTATTAGATAGATATATGTGAAGGTCAGACGTAAATTTAGAGAATGGGGATAAAGCTTTTATGCAGCTTGAAGTTGGAGCCGTGTATGAGGGCAAGGTAACGGGGATAACGAAATTCGGAGCCTTTGTCAGCCTGCCTGAGGGAAAGAGCGGATTAGTGCATATTTCTGAGATTGCAAACAAGTATGTCAGCGATGTCAGCGAGTATGTATCTATGGGGCAGAGCGTCAGGGTATGCGTCATTGGAATTAAGGACGGCAAGATAAATCTGTCCATGAAGCGGGTGGAGACGCCCGCCGAGCCAAAGCAGAGCCGCAGGAAACCCGATACCGCAGCCGAACCGGGCGCTGACGCCGTTTTTGAGGATAAGCTGAAGAAATTCATGCAGGAATCGGACAGCAGAATTTCCGGTAATCCAATGTATGCCGACCGTGGCAGATCCCGAAGAAGAAAGTGATACAGTGACCGCAGCAGCCTTGAGTATGAGGCCGCTGCGGTTTTTTGCATATTTTCGGGACGGGATTTGCAGGGCGTTTTGCGGGAGCGCGCGGCAGGGGTTACAAAACGGCGCGGACTGTGCATCAATTACATGAAATTTTGGGCGCGATATCGCCGGCGGCGCTTTGCCATGCCATAAAATAGCAAATAGTATTCTCCGACATGCATGCAGAATGAAAAATCTGCTCGACTGCAATCTCATTTCGTGCTGCACCGTGACGCTGGCACTTGCAAAAAACTGCATGACGGCTGTGCGAAAAATGCAAAAATCAGGGTAAACAGCGCCCGGAAACTGCCAAAACGCATTATGAAATGACGCAGGATGCAAACTGCAAAAAAGCTGCATTTACTTTTTGCAAGTTTACAAATTGAAACTGCAAAAAGCAATTATTTGTACATTTTGCACAAATAGCAATATTTCGATTTGTAAAAAACGGTTGATTTTTATTGCGTCTGTATATATACTGTAACTGCAAAGAGAAAAAGACAATTGCCTGATTTGAAAGGAGCTTACAGTAATGTTGACTTGTATCGGTATTCTTGGCGCAGCGTATTTTGCCGGCATGGTAGCTATGACAGTAAGAGGCCTGCACGAGTAATTTACTGAGTATTTGAATAGATAAAATCAGCCGCTTTAAGCGGCTGATTTTTTTATCCTTGCCATAATTCGGGCTTGAGTGTATATTATTAGCTATGAAAGAGTTTACTATAAAAAAGAATGACGCCGGACAGCGACTCGACCGCTTCGTAGGAAAAGCGGTGCCGCTGCTGCCGGAGGCGCTGCTGCAAAAATATATAAGGATAAAGCGCATAAAGCTAAACGGCAGGGGCGCAAAGCGGGATGTGCGGCTTAGCGAGGGCGATACGCTCCAGCTATATATAAACGATGAGTTTTTTGAGAAGCCGAGGGAGGAAAACTCCTACCTCAAGGTCGGCACACCGAGGCTTGATATCGTTTATGAGGACGAAAATATCCTGCTTGCGGATAAAAAGCCGGGCGTTCTGTGCCACAGTGCGGGCGTTTGGGACTACAATACGCTAATAGCCAACATTCAGGCGTATATGGCGCAGAAGGGCGAGTGGAAGCCCAAGGAGGAAAACTCCTTTGCGCCTGCGCTGTGCAACCGCATTGACCGCAACACCGGCGGCATCGTGATAGCCGCAAAGAACGCCGAGGCTCTGCGCATCCTTAATGAGAAGATAAAGGACAGGGAGATAGAAAAATACTATCTTTGTGCCGTGCAGGGAAAGCCGAGACCTGCGCAGGGGAGACTGGAGAACTATCTGTTTAAGGACGCCGGAAAGAATCAGGTGTATGTTAAAAACCGCCCCGAGCCGGGCGCTAAGACCGCTGTGACCGAGTATCGGCTCATCGCCTCTAAGGGGGCGCTGTCGCTTGTCGAGTGCAGGCTTCTTACCGGCCGCACGCACCAGATCAGGGCGCAGATGGCCCATGCCGGATATCCGCTGCTCGGAGACGGCAAATACGGCAGCGAGCGCTTCAACAAAGGCTACGGCGAAAAGGGTCAGGCTCTGTACTCTTATAAATTGAAGTTTGATTTCCCGACCGACGCGGGCGCTCTGGAATATCTGCGCGGTAAAATTTTCACCGTAAAATCCGTGGATTTTGCGGAAAAATACTTTGGGGTAAGCAAACTGGATGATATTTAAAAATAAAAGGTCGAAAGATACTAAATTCTGTTGACTTTAATGAAATAAATATGTATATTGTTTCTTGATGCAAAGGGCATTCCGGACGCAGCTCCGGATTGCCCTTTTGCTGATATAATAACAAAGAAATGGGGGAGGATAAATGCCAAAAGAACTCATTCGCCTTGTGAATTTGAAAATGGCGTTTGACGATGAGATCGTTTTAGACGATATTAACCTGTATTTCAATGATAAGGAATTCCTCACGCTGCTCGGCCCGTCCGGCTGCGGCAAGACCACCACGCTCAGAATAATCGGAGGTTTTATAAAGCCCACCGGCGGTGACGTGCTTTTTGACGGCGTGAGGATCAATGATGTCCCGCCTCACAAGAGAAAGGTCAACACCGTTTTTCAGAAATATGCGCTGTTTCCGCATCTCGACGTTTATGAGAATGTGGCTTTCGGTCTGCGCCTGGCGAAGCTGCCGGAGGAGGAGATCGACGAGCGCGTGACTGAAATGCTGGAGATCGTCAGCCTGAAGGGCTTTGAAAACCGAAAGGTTTCGCAGCTTTCCGGCGGACAGCAGCAGCGTGTTGCCATTGCCAGAGCGCTCGTGAACAGACCCAAGGTGCTGCTTCTTGACGAGCCGCTCGGCGCGCTTGACCTGCGTCTGCGCAAGGATATGCAGAATGAGCTCAAGCGCATCCAGCAGGCGATGGGCATCACTTTTATATATGTTACCCACGACCAGGAGGAGGCGCTCTCCATGTCCGACACCGTTGTCGTCATGGACAAGGGCCGCATCCAGCAGATAGGCACGCCCGAGGATATTTACAACGAGCCTAAGAACGCGTTTGTCGCGGACTTCATCGGGGAGAGCAATATCCTTGACGGCGTTATGCTTGAGGACAGACTGGTAAAATTCTTCGGCAGAAGATTCAAGTGCGTTGATTCCGGCTTTGAGAAAAACGAGCCTGTTGATGTCGTGATACGTCCGGAGGACATCGACATTGTCCCGCCGGACGCGGGGCACCTTTGCGGCACCGTAACGAGCGTTACCTTCAAGGGCGTTCATTATGACACGATAGTTGATTTCAAGGGCTTCAAATGGCTCATCCAGACAACGGATTTCTACGATGTCGGCTCATATATCGGCATCCGCCTTGAGCCGGAGGATATCCACATAATGCACAAGAGCGAGTATTCGGGCATGTTCGGCGACTACAGCTCGTATTCGGCCGAGTATGATGATATGGACGATCCCGACCTTTACCCCGACGATGCGGAGGAGCCCGAGGAGGCTGCGGAGGGCGGCGAAGATGAAGAATAAAGCCCTCGCCGCGCCGTACCTTGTCTGGATGGCGCTGTTCACGATAATACCCCTTGCTATCGTTGCATACTATGCCTTTACAGATGCTCAGACGGGCGAGCTTACCCTGAAGAACATTTCAAATATCGGCAACTATATGCCGATACTCATAAAAAGCATATGGCTTGCGCTGATATCCTCTGTGATATGCATCATAATCGGCTATCCCGTGGCGTATTACATTGCAAATTGCAGCGAGACGGCGCAGCGCTTTCTGTATATGCTGATAATGCTGCCCATGTGCATAAGCTTCCTGCTGCGCACCCTCGCGTGGGTCGCGCTTACGGAGGATACGGGCATTATAAATAATTTTGTCACGTCTCTTGGGCTTGAGCCCCTGCCGCTGATACGCAATAACGGCGCTGTGGTGCTCGGTATGGTTTATAACTACCTGCCGTATATGATAATGCCGCTGTACACCGTTATAATGAAGATAGATAAGCGGCTTATAGAAGCCGCGCAGGATTTAGGCTGCAACGGCGCAAACGTGTTCAGACGCGTCATACTGCCGCTTTCGGTGCCCGGCATAATCTCGGGCTTTACCATGGTGTTCGTGCCCGCGGTATCGACCTTCTATATATCCCAGAAGTTAGGCTCCTCCGGCACAACGCTTATCGGCGACGTTATCGAAAGCCAGTTCAAGACGGCGTATAACCCCAATCTCGGTGCAGCTTTGAGCCTCATTCTGATGGTGATGATATTCATCTGCATCGGGGTCATGAACCGCTTCGGCGATGATGAGGAGGTCGTTACGCTGTGAGACGCTTCAATAAGATATTCACCGTACTTGTGCTCCTGTTCCTGTATATCCCTATGATCGTGCTGGCTGTCGGTTCATTTAACAGCGGCATGGATATCGCCGTGTTCAAGGGCTTCACCCTTGATAACTATAAAGAACTTTTTGTGGACAGCGTGCTGCTGCCGCTGCTGCTAAACTCACTCATCGTGGCTCTGCTGTCAGCGGTTTTCGCGACCATCCTCGGTACCTGCGCCGCACTTGGCATCCACGCGATGGGACCTCGCCTGCGCAGCTTCACAATGGGCGTCACTAATATCCCGCTGACAAATCCCGAGATCGTCACCGGCGTATCGCTTGCGCTGCTGTTTGCCTTTGTAGGCACTGTGATGAAGATAAACAATATCCTTGGCTTTGCGACGCTGCTTATCGCGCATATAACCTTCAATCTGCCGTATGTTATTCTCTCTGTCATGCCCAAGCTGCGTCAGATGGACCCCAACCTTCGCGAGGCGGCGCTTGATCTCGGCTGCACGCCGTGGCAGGCGTTTTACAAGGTCGTTATCCATGAGATAACCCCGGGCATTGTCTCCGGCGCGCTCATGGCGTTCACTATGAGCCTTGACGATTTTGTCATCAGCTACTTTGTCTACGGCCCGAGGTTTGTCACCCTGCCCGTGGAGATTTATAATTACACCAAGAAGCCGCTTCAGCCGAAGATCTATGCGCTGTTCACGCTGCTGTTTGCGGCGATACTCGTGGTCATGGTGCTGATGAACCTGCTTCAGGAGCGCGATGCAAAGCGCTCGAGGGAGAATCGCAGAGCCTTCCGCAACAGAAAGCAGGTGGGGGCATGAGAAAAATAGTACCCTTGCTGCTGGCTGTTGTACTCATTCTCTCGTCTTTTCAGACGCCGGCGTTTGCGGATAACGAGAAGGTGACGATAAACGTCTATAACTGGGGACAGTATATCTCCGACGGCACCGACGGCTATATAGACGTGAACAAAGCCTTCACCGAGGCGACCGGCATCGAAGTCAATTACATGACCTTCGACTCGAACGAGACTATGTATACCAAGCTCAAGACCGGCGGCAGCACCTATGACGTTATAATCCCGTCCGACTATATGGTCGCGCGTCTTATCGCCGAGGATATGCTCGAGGAGCTGGACTATTCCAATATCCCCAACTATGCCCTCGTCGATGATGCGTATAAAAACACGTCGTATGACCCGGAGAACAAGTACAGCGTGCCATATACATGGGGCACGGTGGGGCTTATCTACAACACAAAGTATGTTGACGAGGCGGATATCGGCTCATGGGATCTGCTTTGGAACGAGAAGTATTCCGGCAAGATCCTGATGTTCGATAACCCCCGCGACGCTTTTGCCATCGCGGAGCTTTTGGAGGGAATTGATATCAACACCGAGGATCCCGACGAGCTCAGGAGCGCGGCATATAAGCTCATCGAGCAGAAGCCGCTGGTTCAGGAGTATGTCATGGATCAGATATTCAGCAAGATGGAGCGAGAGGAGGCGTGGATAGCGCCGTATTACGCGGGCGACTATCTGCTGATGGCTGAGGAAAATCCCGACCTTGGCTTCTATTTCCCCAAGGAGGGCTTCAACCTTTTCATTGACGCGATGTGCATTCCAAAGGGCTGCCAGAACAAGGCGGCGGCGGAGGCGTATATTAACTTCCTCTGCGATCCGGAGATATCCGGCGAGAACCTTGACTATCTCGGCTACTCCACGCCAATATCCGAGGCCAAGCAGTATATGGACCCGGATACCGCCGCGAGCGTGATAGCGTATCCCACGCAGGAGACGCTGCAAAACGGCAGCGCGTTCATAAATCTCTCAGCGGAGACGAGCCAGCTTGCCGACTCTCTGTGGCTGCAGGTGAAAACGCAGGGCGGCGTTGACACCTACGCGATAGTGTGTATGTGCGCGGTCGTGGTGCTTTTAGCGGCGTATTTCATCATCCACGGAGCGCGAAAGAAAAAACGCATCGCAAACCGCTGCAAAAAGTGGAAAGAATAGAAAAAGCCGACACCATACGGTGTCGGCTTTTTAGTCCTTCATCTGATAGAAACGACTCTCGTCGCTGTAGTCGATGATAAGCTTCTTGCACTCGGCGCATCTGTATGCTTCTACGGCGTTTTCGTAAAGCCCGCCTTCATCCGACGAGAGCTTAATATACGAACATCCCAGTGGGGGAAGTGCCGGGACTGCGCGCTGCTTTTTTGCCCAATAAAGTGTCCCTTGGCCTTGTATGTAGCCCAAAGTCATGTCATTACCGCAGTATGGGCATTTCATACTCATGTTACATCTCCTTCATTGCTCATTTTAAATATTGAATCAGCAGGGGGGAACTTGCTGCTGACCCTCGTGAAGCTCGTGCCAATCGTGAGACATATCTTTGCTGACGGATATATTAAAGGTAAATATTGTTGTTCCGTCAAGATGATCTATGCAGTAATTGGAATATGTAGAGCTGAGGTATCCTTCGGCACTTACATTCCAGTCGTATACGCCATCAGGCATATTGGTGATCTGAAAACGTCCGTCACTGCCGGTCGTGAGTGTAAAAATACCATCGACACTGACACTGGCTCCGCTTATGGGAGTCTGCGATTCAAAATCTTGCACGACGCCGACGACATTAGACGTCCCGGAGAAGTTCGTATCTGTCACGGGGTCATAGTATGTGTGCGCCTTCGCATCTACTCCGTCTATACGAATGGTCGCGCTGTCTTCCGCATAGTGCTTGTATTCGTCCGGAATATCAGATGCGGTGCTGCTGTCTGAATTTGAGCAAGCTGCAAAGGAAAAGAGCATAAGCACTGCGGCAGCGAGCGTTAGGATAAGTCTTTTCATAAACGGCACGTCCTTTCTATATTTTTCCTCCATGGGTATTGTGACAAAAAAAGTCGAGAAAGTCAATACAAAAATTATACAAAAAATGCAATTTCCTGCACCTCTCAAGTACAGATGCAGGAAACCGTCTTGTGTGTTTTGTATGGGAAAGAGGCTATTTACTGAAATTTATATATGATGGGACATCGTCGAATTTTTCAAAGCGTATTATAGCCCAATCTTACAAAGAGCTGATGGACTTATCGTGTGGAAAGCAATGATGCGAAAATTATGCTATTTATACAATACCGATCGGTATTTGCAATATCATTATAGCAAATATTACTATACAATGCAACAATTTTTTCCTAAAAAATTATATTGCACTTTTCTTGATTTTCCCTACACCTATTAAGACAACGAAAAACAAGAAATTGATACACAATGCTGAAAAAACTCGAAATCGTCAGGGGCTATTCTTCATTGGAAGATTCATCGGATTCAGGAGCCGTTAAACGCTTCCCGCAATACGGGCAATAATCAAGCCTATAGCTTCTGAAAGGAAGCTGTTTTTTGCAGTAAGGGCAGACCCAGAATATGAAGTCCAGAACCACATATGCAACGACGCCTACTATACCGAGTATGCTGAACGCCGGTATCTCTGTGATATCCGTTATCAGGATGCTGCAAAGTATGAGGGTTAACATTATTATCAGCGCCCTGTTTCTGTCCTTGTTCGGATCTCTCATTAACATCAGTCCTTTTAAAATCAGTAAATATCAGATGTGCATCCATAGCCAAAAGTGGGCAAAGCAAAAACACTTAGGAGTTTGCACTATTTCGTGGTGGAGCCGTAGTATCTAACTTCGCTCTCATGCGCTTTGAGAAGCTCACTGCGGTGCTCGTCAAAGGCTTTTTCTATCATGTCGGCATACTCCTGAGTTTCGGTGCTGCCGGTGTAGCCCGTTTTATCGCAGTATTCTTTTTCAAAGTCCGCCTTGAGCTTACTGCGCGATATCGTACCGTATGCCTGCTCCCGTACCTGCGCCCAGTATTCGTCTATACTAAGCCCCGCACCGTCGCAGTATTCATCGACCTGTTTTTTTACCTCGGGATAGTCGGCATAGCCTTTCTTTAGGGTGGCGACATGCTCTTCAATCTCAGCTTCGGTCGCGGCAAGCCCCTTGCTCTCGGCCTCTTCAAGAAGCATCTGTCCCGTAAGTATACGCTCGACTATCGCCTTTGAGGAGGTGTCGCCGATTCCTGGGTTTGAGCCGTATGACTGCTGCCGGTCAACCATTGCCTGCGTGACCTTCAGCCCGTTATACTCTGCCAGAACCGTGTCGCCGTCTTGCTTCCCGCATCCGGAAAGCATACTCAAAACAGATACCGCAAATATTATCATAACTGCCATGAGCAAACCGGTGTATATCTTCTTTTTCATAAGCGGCACATCCTTTCCTCATTTTTCCTCTACGGAGATTGTGACAGAAAAAGACAAGGAAGTCAATACAAAAATTATAAAAATTATACAAAAAAACAATTTCCTGCATCAATCAAGAATAGATGCAGGAAACCGTTTTGTGTGTTTTTATGGGAAAGAGGTTATTTGCTGAAATTTATATACTCCGGTACATTGCTATATTTTTCAAGGCTCAGTATAGTCCGGCCCTCCCAGGCAAGATAAATGCAGCCGTCGTCGAGAACCGCCTCGTATTCATCCGTCATACTTGATTCCATTATGTATTTGCCGTTAGAGCCGGCTTTGTAGCTCCCCTTGTCAATAGCATCCTCAGCAAGCTGCTTGTATATGCAATAGCTGCCGTCTCTGTCCATAACAAGGTAGGTCGCGGCAGAAGGAACGGAGGGATCATTGGTGGCGTATGTGCCGACTACAGAATCATTGCTGATTTTATCATGAGAAACCGCCTTTAGCTGCACAAGTATCGCAATGCCGAGGATAACTGTAACTATCAACAGGCAAGTCGAAATATACGGAATGCTTTTTTTGAACATAGATTGCACCTCTTTTCCTGTATTTTTACATAAAGTTGCTGAAATCCGCATGTGAAAAGCAAAAATGTACAAAACTTATAGTACCAGTATGGAAAATAGTTATGAAATTTACGAGAACTTTTTGCCTCATGAAGTTTGCTTATCAGTTTTTTGCTTACGCATTGTGCGGAACTCCCCACACTCGTTAACTGTGAAATTGTGGGGAGTTGATTTTCCTATGGAGACCCGCTATAAACTACACTTTTTAAGATAAATATTACCCTACTACACGTGCGTAGGCACTTAAACTGAGGAGCTCTTTCGCATAAGTGGTGGAAACAAGTTGATCGTGTGCATGAGTTACCTCATTATATTGATATATCAGTGTGGGTGTTACTTTGAACTGCTTTGTAACATATATTTTATAATGCCTTCCATCTGCGGGGATGGTATAGGCAATGCCCTGCGTCGTTCCTGATTGAACTTTTCCAATATCAAAGCTTAAAGATACAATGCCGAGGGGATCAGCAAAAGTGACTGTTTTACTAATTCCGCTGCCTCCAGTTTCCATATAGATTACACTCATACCGGTAGTTGTTGAATAGCCGTTCGTAGGCTGACCACTTGCATAACCACTAACAGTCACGGTTACTGGAGTTCCTTTCACATGTTTGAACCCGCCAATTACTCGCTCCTGAGCAGTATTTTCTTCAACAATGCTTAGAACATCATTATTTGTTTGGGTAGAATCAGCTAGTGCACATATTTGCAGGCAAGAAAAAGCGATTATTAAAGCAATGAGCAAAGATATTCGTTTTTTAAAAGTTTTCATAGTGTTAGTCCTTTCTTAAAAGTAATTCATCAGATAGAATGATTTTTAGAATATACCGGTAGAGGTGAAATATTAGTACGATGCATATTTAACGAGCTTGATGGTTTCTGTGGTGCTTGCATAAAGTGTGTAGGTCGTTGTGCAACGATAGCTGCCAGAGCCGGTCAGCGCTTTGCTGTATGTTTTAAACAATGTAGATGAGTTTACAGTGTATGTCAGAATGTTGTCGGTAGTTCCGACGTTAACCTTGACCCAGTTGCCGTTGACGTTTTTCTCAATATATGTCTTTGCGGTGATTTTTGTTACATTGTCTTTGCCTGTACATGATAGTTTAATTGTAGCGTTTCCGGAAGTGTTAATACTAAAAATCAAACTGGGATAAGTTGCATTGACATACTGGAGCTCTGCACCGTCCGGAACTCGTGCTGCAAAAACAGACACCGGCAGTGCTGCCAGAATTATAAGGCTCAGCAACATACATATTGTCCGCTTCATCGTTTTCCCTCCTTTCTCCATTTTTTATCCCTTTGCTTATTAAAACAGTCAAAAAGCAAAAAATGATACAAGATTTAAAAAATTTTTTCATAATTGATAAATGTTGTAATTGTGGCATATATCCTATATAATAACTAATAGAGAAAGAAGGGATATTGTCTTGCTTATGCTGTACGCCGCCGTCATTGACGACGCTGAGGATATGCTGCGGTTTGAGAGAATATATTACGGCTACAGAAAGCAGATGCTCTTTGTTGCTGATAAGGTGTTGCATGATCCACATGAGGCGGAGGATGCCGTTCAAAATGCGCTGATTGGCATAGCGCGAAATATCAAATCACTGCCCGAGTGCGATGAGAAGCTTATAAGGGCTTATGTACTTACAGCGGCAAAAAATGCGGCTCTGAACCTGCTGCCGAAAAAACAGCGCCGGGATTCAGAGCTTGACATAGACGAGCTTGAGTTTGCCGATGGCGATGATGTGTTTGAGAAGATAGCAATGTCCGACAATTACGAAAAGCTGATGAAGGCTATTGATAAGCTGCCGCATATATATCGGGACGTGCTTCTGCTGTACTGCGTTTATGGGCTTAAAGCAAGTCAGACAGCGCAGCTTCTCGGCAGAAAAACATCAACAGTGAACCAGCAGGTAACGCGGGGCAGAAAGCTGCTTGCGGGGCTTTGCGTTCAGGAAGGGATGGTGTTTGATGATTAAGAAAACACTGTCAACATTTGAAAAAGCGCTGCTCGATGCAACTCTGCTCGAATTTGCCGGAGTTCCCGATGAGGACGATATTGATTATTCATTTTCTGAGGGCTTTGAGAAGAAAGCGACAGAGCTTATAAAAAAGAGCAGGTCAAAAGCATGGTATCACGTCAACACAACGGCTAAAAAGCTGCTTATTGCGGCTATCGTTACTGCGTTGCTCGCAGGTTCCGCAATGGCGATACCGTCGGTAAGGGAGGGACTGCTAAAATTCTTTGCGCATGATACGGGCATCAATTATTATTTCACCGTTGATGAGGATGCAGTGAAAAACGCACCCAAAGAGCTTGAGATCGTATATAGTCCGAGCTACATCCCTGATGGCTATGAATTGGTAAATGAAACGGTGTGTAGTGGTTTTGCATCATTTACATATTTATCGCCGGACGGTGATTTGCTCGATTTTACTCAGGAAAAGATGCCGGACGACCCTAATTATGCAGTTGGCAGTAGTCCAGATGCAGAACGCTCTAAGGTAGATTATGTTGAGATAAAAGGCTATAAGGTAATACAACTAATATGGGACCAGCCAGGAGATGAAGAGGTAGCGTTAATCTGGACATGCGAGGATTATTTCTTTTCTATTTTCTGCACCGCGCCCGTGACACTCGATGAAGCCAAGCAAATCTTTTACGGCATCGAGCCGGATGAGGCACGCACCGCGGCATACCTCGCCGAAAAAAACAGCGACTAAACAAAAAGAAAGCGCGTCCTTTTTGTAAAGGATGCGCTTTTTAACGCTTATCTTATGTCCTGCTCCATGCCGGTCAGGTTCATATACTCATCGAAGCTGCACATGCGGTCGATGATGCCGTCGTCGGTTATCTCAATTATGCGGTTGGCGACCGTCTGGGTGAGCTGGTGGTCGTGGCTGGAGAAGATGATGTTGTGCTTAAAGGCCTCCATGCCGTTATTGAGCGCCGCGATGCTCTCAAGGTCAAGGTGGTTCGTCGGCTGGTCAAAAACAAGGAAGTTCGCGCCGGACAGCATCATCTTGCTAATCATGCAGCGCACCTTTTCGCCGCCGGAGAGTACCTTTACGGGCTTGTAAACATCGTCGCCGGAGAAAAGCATTCTCCCGAGGAAGGTTCGCAGATAGCTCTCGCGCTTATCCTCGGAAAACTGGCGCATCCAGTCCATGAGGTCGTAGTCGCAGTTTTCAAAGAAGCTGTTGTGATCCTTGGGGAAGTACGCCTGAGTGGTGGACGCGCCCCACTTGACAGAGCCAGAATCCGGCTCCTCCTCGCCCATGAGTATCTTAAACAGCATCGTGACGGCAAGCTCATTCTTGCCTAAAATCGCGATCTTGTCCTCCTTGCCGACGATGAAGCTGACATTGTTTAAAAGCTTCACGCCGTCGACCGTCTTGCTGACCTCGGTGACAAACAGCCTGTCCTTGCCCGGCTCGCGGTCGGCCTTGAAGCCGACCCATGGGTAGCGACGGCCGGAGGCGGGCAGCTCCTCAACGGTGAGCTTATCCAGCAGCTTTCTGCGGCTGGTGGCCTGACGCGACTTGGATTTGTTGGCGGCAAAGCGGGAGATGAAGCTTTGCAGCTCCGCTATCTTCTGCTCGGCCTTCTTGTTCTGATCCTTTATGAGCTTCTGCATGAGCTGGCTCGACTCATACCAGAAATCGTAGTTGCCGACGTACATTTTTATCTTGCCGTAGTCGATATCGACGATGTGGGTGCAGACATTGTTGAGGAAGTAGCGGTCATGGGACACGACGAGCACAGTGCCGTCATAGTCCATGAGGAAATCCTCAAGCCATACAACGCTGGCGAGATCGAGGTTGTTCGTCGGCTCGTCGAGCAGGATTATGTCGGGACTGCCGAACAGCGCCTGCGCAAGCAGAACCTTGACCTTGAGCCTCGGATCCATATCGCGCATGAGCGTGTCGTGGAACGCGGGGGATACGCCAAGCCCCTGTAAAATGCGGCTTGCGTCGGATTCGGCCTCCCAGCCGCCAAGCTCCGCAAATTCCTCCTCAAGCTCGGCGGCACGGATGCCGTCTTCGTCGGAGAAATCAGGCTTATCGTATATTGCGTCCTTTTCCTTGCCGCAGTCGTAAAGCCGCTGATTGCCCATTATCACGGTGTCCATCACGGAATAGTCGTCGTACATACTCTGGTTCTGCTTGAGAACGCTCATGCGCTTTTTGGGCGCGATGCTGACGCTGCCGGTCGACGGCTCAAGCTCGCCGGAGAGTATTTTTATAAAGGTCGATTTGCCCGCGCCGTTTGCTCCGATGATGCCGTAGCAGTTTCCGGCGGTAAATTGCAGATCGACTCGGGAGAACAGAACGTTGCCCGCAAAATTTATGGAAAGGTCGTTTACAGAAATCATTTGCGTTACCTCGATAAAATAATAAACTAATTTTATCATTTCAAATAATCCTTGGCAATATTTAATAGGACTTTTTTCGCAGGCTCTGAGCAAAATAAACATATAAAATAAAAATCGAGGTGCGCCGTGGATATTAAAATGCTGCTGACCGCAATATTGCTGCCGGTCGTCCTGGGACTTCTGGCGTCGTTTTTGGTAACAAAGGTGAGAAACGTCATAGCCCGACGCCGGGGAGCGGGGGAGCGGGATAAAACCGACTTGTAAGAAGTGCGGGCTTGTGTTATGCTGAAGCAGAGGTGAGGCTATGAGCATTTCAGTTAACAACGGAGTGTTTTCGCTCTGCACGAAGGACACAAGCTACATATTCAGAGTAACGAAATTCGGGCATCTTGAGCACATTCATTACGGCGCGCGCATTCCGGAGGGCGACGTCGAGCCGCTGGCCGTGAAGCATGAGCTACAGCTCGGCAGCAGCGTGATGTACGATACGTCGGATAATAACTACTGCCTTGACGCGCTGTGCCTTGAGTGGTCGGGCGTCGGCAGGGGCGACTATCGCCAGACGCCCATTGAGGCAAAGCTCCCCGACGGCAGTTTCGCAAACGACTTTATCTATGCAAGTCATGAAATTGTAGATGGCTGCGTGCCGATGGAGAGCCTGCCGAACGCGTACGACGATACAAAGCAGGCGCGGACGCTCATAATAAGCATGGCGGAAAAAACGCACGATATAGAGCTAAAACTATACTACACAGTGTTTTACGAATCGAACGTTATCGCCCGCAGAAGCGTTATAAAAAACAGCGGAGAGGGCGAGATATCGCTGCGCAGGTTCATGAGCATGAGCCTTGACATGGCTGACTGCGGCTTTTATATGCACAGCTTTGACGGCGGCTGGATAAAGGAAGCTCACCGCCATGTCCGCGCGGTTGAATACGGAATGTATGTCAATTCCTCAACGACAGGTTCGTCATCAAACCGCCATAACCCGGGCTTCCTGCTATCCGAGAAAAACACCTGCGAGGACAGCGGCAGGGCGTGGGGCTTTAACCTTGTTTACAGCGGCAACCACATGGGCGTTGTGGAGAGATCAAACCACGACCTTGTGCGCGTGCAGCTCGGCATAAACCCCCACTGCTTTGAGTGGACTCTCCGCAGCGGAGAGAGCTTTGAAGCGCCCGAGGCTGTCATGACTTTCTCCGACGCAGGTTTTAACGGACTAAGCTATAATTTCCATGAGTTTGTGAACAATAATATTGTTCGCGGCGACTGGAAAAACATTGAGCGACCGGTGCTTATAAACGACTGGGAAGCCTGTTTTTTTAAATTCACCCGCGGAAAGCTCCTAAAACTGGCACGCAGAGCAAAAAAGCTCGGCGTGGAGCTTTTCGTCCTTGACGACGGATGGTTCGGCGACAGAAACTCCGATACGGCAGGGCTGGGTGATTACGATGTCAATCTGAGGAAGCTGCCGGGCGGCCTCGGAAAATTCGCGGAGGATATTGAGGCCATGGGCATGAAATTCGGCCTGTGGTTTGAGCCGGAGAGCGTTAACGTTGACTCAAAGCTCTATCGGGAGCACCCCGACTGGGCGATAAAGCCGCCCGTGGGAGGGCCGAGCTTCGGCAGAAATCAGCTTCTTCTTGACCTGACGCGCAGGGAGGTGCGGGACTACATCGTGCGCTCGGTCGGCTCCGTGCTTGACAGCGCGAAGATAAGCTATGTCAAATGGGATATGAACCGGCATATGTCCGATGCGTATTCGCCGGAGCTTAAAAATCAGGGCGAATTTGCCCACAGATACATCATGGGGCTTTATGAGATCCTCGGCAGGATATTTAAGCCCCGTCCGCATATTCTTTTTGAAAGCTGCTCATCCGGTGGAAATCGCTTTGATCTCGGCATGCTGTGCTATTCGCCGCAGATATGGTCGTCAGACGACACAGACCCGATAGAGCGGCTGGACATCCAGTCCGGGCTGAGCTACCTATACCCGCAATCGACCATGGGCGCGCACGTCTCCGCCGCGCCGCATCAGCAGACGCTGAGGGAGACACCGCTGCCGACGCGCTTTAACGTTGCGGCCTTCGGCGTCCTCGGCTACGAGCTGGAGCTAAAATACATGACAGCCGTTGAGAAAAAGGAGATACGCGAGCAGATAGAGTTCTACAAGGCGTACCGCCGCACCCTGCAATTCGGCAGGTTTTACCGCTTTGACGAGCGCAAGGATAATAAGGTGCATTGGCAGATAGCAGCGAAGGACGGCTCCGAGCATATCGTCGGTCATTTCCAAAAGCTCTGCACTGCCTCCGAGGGCTTTGACGAGCTGCCGGTCAAGGCTCTTGAGCCTGAGAGTATGTACAGGCTCCGCTGCAAGGCGCAGAGGGTATTTATAAAGCGGCTGGGCGGGCTTGTAAAGCACGTCTCTCCGGTGGAGTTTCACCCCGACGGCATCGTTCTTCGCACTGTGAACAAGGTTTTTGCCATGCAAGACGGCGCGGAGGATTACACACTCTCGGGAGCCGCGATATTGGCGGGCGTTAAGCTTAACAGTCAGTTTACAGGCACAGGGTACGATCCCAAGCTGCATATGTTCGGCGATTTCGGCTCGGCGCTGTATACGATAGAGAAAATAAAATGAACAGAAGTCAATTGGAATCCTACATAATTGAAAATTATAACGTCGAGCCAGACTTTCCGTGGGTGAAATATCCGAATTACGAGGTTTTCCGCCACAGCGGCAGCCGCAAGTGGTTTGCGCTGATTATGGAAATCCGGAGAGGAAAATTGGGACTGTCGGACGAAGGTATGCTGGATATTTTAAACCTTAAATGCGACCCGCTTCTCATCGGCTCGTTGCGCTCAGCCCCCGGCTTTTTCCCGGCATATCACATGAACAAGGAAAGCTGGATAACGCTTGCACTCGACGGCAGCGTACCGGAAGATCAAATTAAGGCGCTGCTTGACATGAGCTATGAACTAACCAAAGATAAAAAGAGGGGCAAGGCTTAAAAACCTTGCCCCGGCTCTTTTTGGCTTTATAAAAATTTATAAAAAACTTTGTAAGGTTTTTCTCTTATCTAAGTCTTATAAGCATAAGGCCAGTATAGGAGGTGATAAGGTGACGCAGTTCGAGGAAATATACCGTGCTTATTTTAAGGACGTGTATCTGTATATACGGGCGCTTTCGGGCAGCGATGAGATAGCCGATGATATAACGAGCGAGACATTTTTCAAGGCGATGCGCGCCATTGACGGCTTTCAGGGAAAGTGCGACATTCGCGTGTGGCTGTGCCAGATCGCAAAAAACTGCTACTATACCTACCTGAAAAAATCAGGCCGCACCGACAGCATCGAGGATGCCGCGCTACCAGAGCTGCCGTCTGACGAGAAAACGAGCGAGCAGCGGCTTATTGAGCGCAGCGAAGCGGCTTGGATACGAAAAGCGCTGCACGGTATGCAGGAGCCGTATAAGGAGGTCTTTATGTGGCGCGTGTTTGCCGAGCTGAGCTTCAAGCAGATCGGTCAGATATTCGGCAAAACGGATAATTGGGCCTGCGTTACCTATCACCGCGCCAAGAATATGATCAGAGCAAGACTGGAGGAAAACCATGAGAAATGAGTGCAACATAATACGGGATATTTTACCGCTCTATGCGGAGGATATGGTGAGCGACGACACTGCCGACTATGTAAATGAGCATTTGGAAAAGTGCGAAGCCTGCCGCAAGGAGCTTGAGCAAATAAAAAAGCCGCAGACGGTTATTCCCGCGACCGATAAATCGCCGCTTATCAGCATCGAAAAGAAGCTGAAGGCAAAGAGAATACAAACCATTGTGCTGACCGCCGTGTTCGTCGCGGCAATCCTTGTGTCGGCCTTTGCCGTTTTGGATGCGCCGATATATCTGCCGTATACGGAAGATCTCATGACGGTAGAGCCTATTGGCGACGGCTATTTGGAGATCACCTTTGACGAGAGCGTGACCGACTTCGATTACAATATCCACAGCGATCCCGAAAGCGAAGGAATGTTCTATATATGCGATGTGGAGGCGTGGACGTCAACCTGGGATAAGTGGTTTTCAAAGGGCGGCGGTAAGCTCTCAACCACGGTGTACCCGCGCGAGCCTTATCCGATCACCGTGATGTACACTCCTAACGACGGGGGCGAAAATATATTTGTCTACGGCGAAAACACCCTTGACGGGGGATGTACCGTCCTGCCGCGCGCAAGCCTTGGGTTTTACCTTGCAGTTGTTGTGATTGCATTGGCGGCGCTGATCGCGGCGTGGTTTGTGCTGCGGAAAAAAGACAGGGTGCGCGTTTGGGTAGAGCGCATTGCTTTGTACCCCATAGCATATATCATAAGCCATTTCACCGTGTCGGGCTTTTCAACCGTATCCTATTCGCTGCAGCGCAGCTTTTCCCTCATAGTGCTCATATCGCTGCTGCTCTACTGCGCTCTGCTGCTGGTGCATAATATATTGAGCATCAAGAGGGAGATAAAGCAACTGAACAAGCTGATATAAAAAGAGAGAAGCCGAGGCTTCTCTCTTTTTTTATAATCTAATATTATTTGCTTATCCAGATGTTGTCGCGGCTGATGTCGGCGAGCGTGGGTGTGCCGCACATTGCCATGGTGTCGCGCAGCTCCTTGACTATCTTGTCCATATAGACCTTGAAGCCCTCCTCGCCGGCGGCGTATATAAAGGGCACGACAGGGCGGCCGATAAGCACCGCGTCAGCGCCCATGGCTATCGCCTTGAACACGTCAACTCCGCTTCTTATGCCGCCGTCAACGAAGATCTTGATCTGCCCCTTTACGGCGTCAACGATCTCCGGAAGAACCTCGGCCGTTGAGGGAACGTTGCCCTGAACTCTGCCGCCGTGGTTTGATACGACTATGGCGTCGGCTCCGGCCTCGACTGACTTTAAGGCACCCTTGGGCGTCATGATGCCCTTTATCATAAACGGCATTTTGGCGTAATTGATTATCTCGCGCATCTCATCGACGGATTTGGAGCCGGCGTTGGGGTTCATAGCCTTGAGGAAGGGCAGACCTGCGCCGTCAACGTCCATTGCTGCGGCGAATATGCCAAGCTCATTGAGGATATCCAGCTTTTCAAAAACAAATTCCTTGTTCCAGGGCTTGATAGTGGGTATGCCAATACCGCCGATAGCAGCCATATCCTTGGCCGCATTCTGCATAACGGCGGGGTCTACACCGTCGCCGGTCAGGGCGCATATGCCGTAGTTCGCCGCTGCGGGAACGAGGATGCGGTTGTATGTTATGTCATTGTGCTTATCGCCGTAATGCATTGGCAGAGCGCCGAGGGGGGCGATGAAAATGGGCGCTGAGAACTTCTTCCCGAAAAGCTCAAAGGAAGTGTCGATGTCCGCGTTCGGGCACAGGGTATCCATGTTCACGAATATCTCCTGCCACTTATCATAGTTGCGGGCTGCGGTGTTGCCGGGAACCTTGCTGCCGGGCCCGGGCATGATATTGCCGCAGGCTCTGCCGTTGCATACGGGGCATGCCTTGCAGTAAGGCCCGACCTGATCTCGTGCCGCAGCTAAAATTTCATTGTAATTCATTTTTGTTCCTCCTATGTATTGCTGAGTATTTATTTTAATTTAATAATTAAACGCCAGTTAAATCAAACGCCGGTATCATATCGTCCGTGGCGGCATCCGGCTCCTGCCAGAAGCCGTATTCAATACCGCGTGCGCACATATAATCTATGAGCCTGTCGTTAAGCTCCGGAGTAACGGTTTTTTGCAGCTCGGGAAAGCGCTCGGTGCCCGGCATGGGCGTAAACTGAGACATGAGCGAGAAGAGGACCATATTCCCCGGGAAATTATCCGCCACGAAATCTATAACTTCGAGGCTGTTGTCCTCGCTCTCAGGCAAAATGAGATGCCGTATCAGAACGCCGCTTTGCAGCATGTCGTTTTCATCAAGCACAAAGTTTCCCGTCTGACGGTACATTTCGCGTATCGCGGCCTGCACGACCTGCGGATAGTCGGGCGCGGCGGAGTAGCGCTTTGCCAGTTCGCACGATGAGTATTTGAGATCGGGCATGTAAATTTGCACAAGCCCCTCAAGGCGGCGCAGCTCATCAACGCTGTCATACCCTGAGCTGTTCCACGCGACCGGTATATTAAGCTTTGCCATGCTCAGCGCTTCTGCGACCGGCTGCACATAGTGTGACGCCGTAACAAGGTTAATATTGTGAACGCCCATATCCTGAAGCTCAAGAAAAATATCACGCAGTCGGGACACGGTAACGGTCTTGCCCGTACCGCCCCGGCTTATCTCGGCATTCTGGCAGAATACACAGCGCAGATTGCAGCCGGAAAAGAAAACCGTGCCGCTTCCCTTAACGCCGCTTATGCACGGCTCCTCGCCGAAATGCGGTGCAGCCCTTGCAATTCTTGGCAGGGCGGGGGAGGCGCAGACGCCTCCGGGCGTGCATTCGCCTCTTTCGGCGCCGCAGTGACGCGGGCAGCTATTACAGACCATAATTTTTACCTCCCGCTAATGTGCAGATTGCCGGTTTGAGTGCTGGAAACAAGCTTGATTATATACCGGAATTGTCAAAATTGCAACAAAACGTAAAAAACACAAAAAAGTTCATGATTTTTGGGTAAAATGTGCTAATATATAACCATAATAGAGATATTTAATATTGGATCGGGATAAGATAATGCTGAATATTGTACTGCTTGAGCCTGAAATTCCGCACAATACCGGAGCTATCGCAAGAACCTGCGCGGCGTGCGGCGCAAGGCTGCATCTGATAAAGCCGCTGGGCTTTGACATTTCCGATAAAATGGTAAAACGCTGCGGCCTTGACTACTGGTGGCTGGTGGATATAACAGTCTACGAAAATTTTGAGGATTACCTCGAAAAAAACGGAGACGAGAATCTCTGGCTTGCTACCACGAAAGCGCCGAGAGACTACACGCAGGCGGATTTTTCAGCCGAAAATGTCAGCATAATGCTCGGCAAGGAGACAGCGGGACTGCCGGAGTATCTGCGCGAGAGGTACAGGGAGCATTGCATAAGGATCCCGATGGTTAGTCAGGCGCGAAGCCTTAATCTTTCAAATTCCGCCGCCATACTTGCGTATGAGGCGCTAAGGCAGCAGGGCTTTCCCGGACTGCTCGGAACAGGCTCCATGGCGGAATAATAACAGTTGTTAAATAATTTTTCAATATGAAGCCGGAAATTTTTCGGCGGAAGGGAGATTTAATATGAATTATAACAAGAAAAGCGTACTCGATGCAGATGTGCAGGGCAAGAAGGTTCTGCTTCGCTGCGACTTCAACGTGCCTCAGAATAAGGAGACGGGCGAGATAACCAGCGATAAGCGTATCGTGGCGGCCCTCCCCACAATAAAATATCTGCTCGATAAGGGCGCGGCGGTCATCGCCTGCTCTCATCTCGGCAAGCCCAAGGGCGAGTGGAAGGAAAAACTGACCCTCGCGCCGGTGGCAAAGCGCCTTTCCGAGCTTCTCGGTATGGAGGTCATATTCGCAAAGGACATTATCGGCGAGGACGCGCAGGCCAAGGCCGCAGGGCTAAAGCCCGGTCAGATCATGCTCCTTGAGAACCTCCGTTTTGATATCCGTGAGGAGAAAAACGGCGCTGACTTTGCAAAAGCACTGAGCGATATGGCAGAGCTTTATGTCTCCGACGCTTTCGGCACCGTTCACCGCGCCCATGCCTCCACAGCGGGCGTCGCGGCATATCTTCCGGCATATGCAGGAATGCTGGTCGAGAAGGAGCTGTCTGTCATGGGCAAGGCCCTTGACGACCCCGCACGCCCGTTCGTGGCGGTGCTCGGCGGCGCAAAGGTCTCCGACAAGATCGGCGTTATCAACAACCTGCTTGAGAAGGCAGATACCGTTATAATCGGCGGCGGCATGGCCTATACCTTTATAAAGGCGATGGGACATGAGATAGGCAACTCACTGCTTGAAGCCGATAAGCTCGACTACGCGCGCGAAATGATTGAAAAGGCAAAGGCCAAGGGCGTAAGCCTGCTGCTGCCCGTTGATACGGCTGTCGGCAGCGAATTCAAGGCCGACTGCGATAGAAAAGTAGTTGACGCGGATAAGATCCCCGAGGGCTGGATGGGGCTTGATATCGGTCCCAAGACGGTGGAGCTGTTCTCCGCCGCGATAAAGAACGCAAAGACCGTCGTCTGGAACGGGCCTATGGGGGTGTTTGAGTTCGAGGCGTTTGCAGGCGGCACGAAGGCCGTGGCGAAGGCTCTTGCCGAGTCCGGCGCTGTGACTATCGTCGGCGGCGGCGACAGTGCGGCTGCCGTTGAGCAGCTCGGCTTTGCCGATAAGATGACCCATATTTCCACCGGAGGTGGAGCGTCCCTTGAATTCCTTGAGGGTCTGGAGCTTCCGGGCGTTGCGTGCCTGCTGGATAAGTAATTGTAAGGAGGCAAATTATGAATCCTAAATACAGAAAGACAATAATCGCCGGCAACTGGAAAATGAATATGCTGGTGAGCGACGTTAAGCCCTTCGTTGAGGAGCTTAAAGGATATATCCCCAAGACAAAGACCTGCGAGACTGTGCTCTGCGTTCCCGCGGTGAATATTGCGGCAATGCTCAAGCTCGGCAAGGAAGCAAGGATCGTGTGCGGCGCGCAGGACGTATCCAAGTACGACAAGGGCGCGTACACGGGTGAGATATCCGCGTCTCAGCTTGCTGATGCCGGAGTGAAATATTGCATCGTCGGCCATTCCGAGCGCCGTGAATATCATAACGAGAGCGATATGCTCGTCAACGCAAAAACCCGCGCCTTGATCGAAAAGGGCATATGCCCCATAATCTGCGTGGGCGAGAGCCTTGAGCAGCGCGAAATGGGTCTTACGATGGCTCACATCAACTATCAGGTTCGCGCAGCTCTTGCCGGTGTGGACGTTACTATGCTCCGCCACTGCGTCATAGCCTATGAGCCTATCTGGGCGATAGGCACGGGCAAAACCGCCACCTCCGATCAGGCTGAGGAGGTCTGCCGCGAAATAAGACTCATCATCCGCGATATGTACGGCGCACGCGCAGCCAGAAGCATCAGCATTCTCTATGGCGGCAGCATGAACGCAAAAAACGCAGCCGAGCTGCTGGCTCAGCCCGATGTTGACGGCGGCCTTATCGGCGGCGCCTCACTGAAGCCGCAGGACTTTGCGACTATCATTTCCGCAACAGGTGCAGACAATGAGTAAAACGGTTCTTGTTATTATGGACGGCTTCGGCATTGCCCCGAAAGCCGAGGGCAACGCCATAAGCACGGCGGCAACTCCGAACCTTGACAGAATCTTTACCGGGAATGCTTACACTCAGCTTTCCGCCTCCGGAATGGATGTCGGTCTGCCCGACGGTCAGATGGGCAACAGCGAGGTGGGTCATACCAATATCGGAGCGGGCAGAGTCGTGTTTCAGGATCTGCCGCGCATAACAAAGGCAATATCCGACGGCGACTTTTTTGAAAATCCCGCGTATGTCAAAGCAATGGACGATGCGAAGAAAAACAATAAGGCGCTGCATATAATGGGGCTTCTGTCCGACGGCGGAGTGCACAGCCATATAAACCACATCTTCGCAATTTTGGATATGGCGCACAGGCGCGGCCTTGAGCGCGTGTTCGTACACTGCTTCCTAGACGGACGCGATGTACCGCCGAGAAGCGGCTCGGGCTATGTGAAGCAACTGGCGGATAAGTGCTCAGAGCTTGGCAATGCGAAGATCGCAACCGTGCAGGGTAGATTCTACGGCATGGATCGCGATAAACGCTGGGACAGGGTAGAGGCAGGATATAACGCCATCGTCTGCGGCGAGGGGGTCATGGAGCCGGACCCCGTAAAGGCGGTCAAGGACAGCTACGCCGCAGACGTTTCCGACGAATTTGTCAAGCCCGTTGTGTGCTGCCCCGAGGGCGTTATCAACGAGGGCGACAGCGTCATTTTCATGAACTTCAGACCCGACAGGGCAAGGGAGATGACATGGGCGCTGAACCTGCCCGACTTTGACGGCTTTGAACGCAAAAAGACGGTGTATCCTCTCAGCTATGTCTGCACCGCACAGTACGATGAGGCTCTGCCGCTGCCTATAGCGTACCCGCCGGAGGACATTGAAAATACGATTGGCGAGATAGTCTCGGCTCGTGGCCTCAGGCAGTTTCGCGTGGCGGAGACCGAGAAGTACGCCCACGTCACGTTCTTTTTCAACGGCGGCGTTGAAAAACCATGCGAGGGCGAGGAGAGATGCCTCGTGCCCTCTCCAAAGGAATTTCCCACATATGATCTCATCCCGGAGATGAGTGCCAAGACTGTTGCCGATAAGTGCATTGAAGCGATAAAAAGCGATGAGTACGGGATGATAATCTGCAACTTTGCAAACTGCGATATGGTAGGCCATACAGGCGTTATGGACGCGGCGGTGAAAGCCGTCGAGACGGTTGACGAATGCATGGGCAGGGTGTATGATGCGGCTCGCTCAATGCCCGATACGGTGCTGATAATAACCGCCGACCACGGCAATGCCGACTGCATGTCCGATGCCGAGGGAAAAATTAATACGGCACATACTACCAATCCCGTGCCGTTTGTGGTATGCTCTGACAGTGTAAAGCTGCGCGACGGCGGCCGTCTGGCCGACATAGCGCCGACTATGTTGGAGATAATGAATATTCCCAAGCCCGCCGAGATGAGCGGAAGCAGTCTGATAATAAAATGAAAAGGAGAAACAAAAATGAAGCAGTATTTTGAAATTGTTGACGTAATGGCAAGAGAGATCCTCGATTCCCGCGGCAACCCCACCGTTGAGGTGGAGGTCACTCTCGACGACGGCACCGTAGGCCGCGCTGCCGTTCCCTCCGGCGCATCGACCGGTATGTACGAAGCCTGCGAGCTGCGCGACGGCGACAAGAGCCGCTATCTGGGCAAGGGCGTTACCAAGGCTGTTGAAAACGTCAACGGCGAGATAGCAGAGGCAATGGTCGGCCTGAATGTTCTGGATCAGACCGGCATTGACAAGATGCTTATCGAGATCGACGGCACACCCAACAAGTCCCGCCTCGGCGCAAATGCCATCCTCGGCGTGTCCCTCGCCTGCGCCCATGCGGCGGCAGAGGCCACCGGCCAGAGCCTTTATAACTACATCGGCGGCGTAAACGCCAAGACCCTGCCCGTCCCCATGATGAACGTGCTCAACGGCGGCGCGCATGCTACCGGCTCCAACGTCGATATTCAGGAGTTCATGATAATGCCCGTAAGCGCAAAGAGCTGGAAGGAAGCGCTGCGTATGTGCGCAGAGGTTTTCCATGCGCTCAAGAAGGTCGTTCCCGCCTCCGGCGTCGGCGATGAGGGCGGCTACGCTCCCAACCTCGAGTCTGATGAGGACGCGCTCAAGGCTCTGGTCGCAGCGATGGAAAAGGCCGGCTACAAGCCCGGCGAGGACTTTAAGATCGCGATCGACGGCGCTGTATCCGACTGGTACAACGAGGAGGATAAGTGCTATCATCTGCCCAAGCGCGGCACTGTCATGACAAGCGAGCAGATGGTCGCAATGTGGGCAGACTTTGTTGACAAGTATCCCATCATCTCCATCGAGGACGGCATGGGCGAGAATGACTGGGAGGGCTGGCAGCTCATGACCAAGACCCTCGGCCATAAGATCCAGATCGTCGGCGACGACCTGTTTGTCACCAATACCGAGCGCATAAAGAAGGGCATCGCGCTGGGCGCCGCAAACTCCGTGCTCATTAAGGTGAACCAGATCGGCACTCTCACCGAGACCCTTGACGCTATCCAGATGGCGCACCGCGCCGGCTGGACTGCCGTTGTATCTCACCGCTCCGGCGAGACCGAGGATACCACCATCGCGGATATCTCCGTCGCTGTTAATGCAGGACAGATCAAGACCGGTGCACCGTCCCGCACCGATCGTGTCTGCAAGTACAATCAGCTACTTCGCATTGAGGAAGAGCTGTTTGACGTTGCCCAGTACCCCGGCAAGGACGCGTTCTTCTCCATCAGATAATTTGAATGAACAATTAAAAGCCAATAGATTCGTTTTTGAATCTATTGGCTTTCTCTTAGTGATATTTCAAGATTACTCTTGAAGTGATATTGCAACCATACGGTTGCAGTGTTATTATATTCGCCAATAAACTGCCGTAGGCAATATCACTATGCAAAGCATAATATCATTGCGAAGCAATATAACTCGCCGTAAGCGAATATAACTGTGTCTCACTTTGTGAAGAAGTGAGACACAAGGGAGCCTGTTTTTTGCAAAAATTATACTTGAAATGCTGGCAGAGAGATGTTATAATAACAAAGCTATGGAGAATTAGCTCAGCTGGTTAGAGCGCTCGCCTCACACGCGAGAGGTCGGCGGTTCGAGTCCGCCATTCTCCACCAACTTTCAAGACCTGAAAACGCAAGTTTTCGGGTCTTTTTTGTGCTTTTCATAACTTTTTGAGACATTTGGCCGCTTGCTATTTTCCATAAATTATAAAATGCGTTCAAAAGTGCGTCCAAAATTCACGAAAAATTAATTTTGTTCATGATGCTTGAAGTCTGTTTTTTAGCTTCATCAAGACAGTGAGTGTATATATTCATCGTCGTACTGGCATTTTTATGGCCTAAAAATTCTTGAGCTTGCCAGTAACGTAGTAACGTGTTTATTGCAGAAATCCGGAATTCCAAGTATAATGTTTTAGCGAAATATAAAAATAAAAAGCTATTATTTGTAGGGCTGACATAAAATATATCACATATGTACTCAAAATGCACATTTTACCTGATTGTGACAGCAAAAATGCAATGTATTAGACAATCACTGTATTGTGTGTCGATTAGAGTGCAAAAATGCCTTAAAAATAATGCGTTTGACTAAATCTACAAAAAAATGATGCGATTTTTGTGAATTTTTGAGGGCGATTGTTTTGGAATTAACAGCTTGGCCAGTTGACTGAAAAATTGCATGATGATAGAATATATACGTTTCAGTGGGCACATATACTGAACAGAAGGTGTACGCAAATGAAAAAGGTTAAGGTTCTAATTGGAAATTACGGCAGCGGCAAAAGTGAGCTCGCGCTGAACTTCGCTATGCAGGCTGCGGCAAGAGGGGAAAAGACAGAGCTTATAGACCTCGATATGGTCAACACATATTTCCGCCTCACAGAGCGCGGCAAGATGGTTGAGCAGAAGGAGATAAGGCTTGTTTCTCCTAACTACGCTTGCTCCGGTATTGAGACGCTGTCTCTGCCCGCAGAAGTCGCGTCGGCATTCGTCCTCGATTGGGGAACCGTCATTTTTGACGTCGGCGGCGATGACGTCGGCGCAACGGCGCTCGGACGCTATCATCAGGATTTTATGGATCTTGAGGATGGCGCGCTGGAGGTGCTTAACGTTGTCAATATACGCAGACCGCTTTCGGGCACGGTTGAAAAACTCATCAAGCTTCAGGAGGGTATGGAGCTCCATTCAAGACTGAAGATAACCGGCATGATAAACAATGCAAACCTTGCAACGGAGACGACCGTGGAGGAGCTTCGCGACGGATATGAAATGCTCCGCGAGGTCTCGGATAAGACGGGGATACCTGTTGCGTATACGACCGGCAAGAAGGAGTTCCTCGACCAGTTCCTTGCTGAGGGGCACGATCCGAAGTATATCGGAACGCCGATCGCGATTGATATGTACATGCACCGAGATTGGGAATCTTACATTAAATACGGTCTCAACACCGTCGATCCCCGGCAGAAGAATTTATAATTGATATGTCCCGCATTGCGGTTCATATATAAGTATGTTATTCAAAAAATAGCAAAAATAAAGAAAAGAGGTAGCAAAATGGTAAAGGTAACCATCAATGAGAACCTGTGTAAGGGCTGCGGTCTCTGCGCAAGAGCCTGCCCCAAGGGTTGCATTGAACTTTCCAAAGCAAAAATCAACGCAAAAGGCTATCACCCGGCAGAGGTCGTAAGACCCGAGGACTGCATAGGCTGCGCATCCTGCGCACGCACTTGCCCCGACGTGGTAATCCGCATTGAGAAGGAATAAGGAGGAAAATTAAAATGGCCAAAACTCTTATGAAGGGTAGCGAAGCTATTGCAGAGGCAGCCATCAGAGCCGGCGCTCGTTATTTCTTCGGCTATCCCATCACCCCGCAGACCGAAATACCCGAATATATGTCCGCTCGTATGCCCGAGATCGGCGGCTGCTTCCTTCAGGCTGAGTCCGAAGTCGCAGCTATCAACATGATCTACGGCGCAGCCGGTACCGGCGCACGTGCGATCACTTCTTCCTCCAGCCCCGGTATATCCCTGAAGCAGGAGGGTATCTCCTACTGCGCAGGCGCACGTCTTCCCGCAGTTATCCTGAATGTAATGCGCGGCGGCCCCGGCCTCGGCAACATTCAGGCTTCCCAGGGCGACTACTTCCAGGCTGTCAAAGGCGGCGGCAACGGCGACTATCACCTGCTGACCTACGCACCTTCCTCCGTTCAGGAAGCAATCGACATCATGATGTACGCATATGACAAGGCCGAGCAGTACCGCATCCCCGTACTGTTCATCGCAGACGGCATCATCGCTCAGATGATGGAGCCTGTTGAGATGCCTGACTTCGTCGATTTCAAGATCGACCCCGAGAAGAAGCCCTGGGCATGCACCGGCTGGAAGCCCGGCGATGATCCCGAGAAGCGCGGCGTTATCAACTCCATCTTCATCTCCACCGAGGAGCTTGCCGCACATAATGACATCCTTCAGGCAATGTACAAGGAAGTCACCGCAAACGAGCAGCAGTGGGAGTACTACAACTGCGAGAACGCAGAGTACATAATCACCGCATTCGGCACCGTTGCACGTATTGCGAAGTCTGCGATCAACGAGCTCAAGGAGCAGGGAATAAACGTCGGTCTGGTTCGCCCCATTACCGTATGGCCCTTCCCCTATGATGCTGTTTCCAAGGCAATCAACGCAGACAGCGTAAAGGCAGTTCTCGACGTTGAGCTGAACGAAGGCCAGATGCTGCAGGATGTAAAGCTTGCGGTAAATGGCACAAAGCCTGTTGATTTCTACGGTCACTGCGGCTCCCAGATGCCCACTACCGATGAGATCGTTGCAAAGATCATCAGCATGAAGGAGGGTAAATAAATGTCCGTAGTATTTGAGAAAACCAAGCTCCTTTCCGACAAGACTTTCCACTATTGCCCGGGCTGCAACCACGGTATAATCCACCGTCTGGTAGCAGAGTCCATTGATGAGCTCGTTAAGGAAGGCGTTATCGAGGAAGGTAAGGTCATCGGCGTAGCACCTGTCGGCTGCTCCGTATTTGCATATGATTACTTCAACTGCGATATGTACGAGGCTGCTCACGGCCGCGCACCCGCAGTTGCAACCGGCGCAAAGCGCGTTGTCGGCGACGGCACCCTCGTATTCACCTACCAGGGCGACGGCGACCTCGCTTCCATCGGTACTGCCGAGATCGTTCACGCTGCACACCGCGGCGAGAAGATCTGCACCATCTTTGTTAACAACGCTATTTACGGTATGACCGGCGGCCAGATGGCTCCTACCACCCTCGTTGGCCAGAAGACCACCACTTCTCCTTACGGCCGTGACGAGGCATGGTGCGGCGCACCTATCCGCGTTTCCGAGATGCTCGCAACCATCCCCGGCTCTTACTACATTGAGCGCTGTGCTGTCAACAACAACGCAAACATCAACAAGACCAAGAAGGCCATCAAGAAGGCATTCACCTATCAGATGCAGGGCAAGGGCTTCTGCCTGATAGAGGTTCTGTCCACCTGCCCGACCAACTGGGGCCTGTCTCCTGTTGAGGCAATGAAGTGGCTCGAAGAGAATATGATTCCTTACTATCCTCTCGGCGTAAAGAAAGACAAGGAGGCCGAATAATATGAAAAAAGAGTTTATATTCGCAGGCTTCGGCGGTCAGGGCATGCTCCTGATCGGTAAGTTCCTTGCAATGGCATGCATGCTCGACGGCAAGCACGTCTCCTGGCTGCCTTCTTACGGCCCTGAGATGCGCGGCGGCACCGCAAACTGCTCCGTTATCGTAAGCGACGATCCCGTTGCTTCTCCTCTGGTCGATATGGCTGACGTTGTCGTCGCCATGAACCGTCCTTCTCTCGACAAGTTCGAAGCTCACGTTAAGCCCGGCGGAGTTCTGGTCATCAACAGCTCCATCATTGACCGCAAGGCAGAGCGTGACGACGTTCAGGTCATTTACTGTGACGCAAACCGCATCGCAGAAGAGGTCGGCAACCCCAAGGGCGCAAACGTCGCTATCCTGGGCGCACTGCTGGCAAAGGCTCCTGTCACCTCCGAAGAGAGCATGAGCGAAGCAATCCGCATCGAGCTCGGCGAGCGCAAGGCAAAGTTCCTGCCCGGCAACATGAAAGCACTTGCTGCCGGTAAGGAAGACGCTTCAAAGCAGTAATTCCAAAGCATTTAAAAAAGGTACGACTTTTGGTCGTACCTTTTTTATTTCTTTTCTCGTGGTTTACATAACAATGCAACTATAACGCCGAAGAATATAGCCGCGCATATTCCTGCGGCGGATGCGGTAAAGCCGCCGGTGAACGCGCCGAGCAGCCCGTCGGAGACAACGGCCGCCTTGACGCCCTTGGCGAGCGTGTTGCCGAAGCCCGTGAGCGGAACGCTCGCTCCGGCTCCCGCCCAGTCGATAAGCGGCTGATACAAGCCGACGGCTCCAAGTATGACGCCCGCCACGACGTAGGCTGTGAGGATACGGGCGGGGGTGAGCTTTGTCTTGTCAATAAGAAGCTGGCCTATGGCGCACAGCACACCGCCGACGGCAAAAGCCTTTAAATATTCAAGAAAAATATCCATATTAATCTCCATTCTGCCGCAGACTCCGCAGCACAGATAGAAATGTAAATCTCCAATTGCGGCAAAATGGAGATTTTCGGCATGTGCTGCGGCTGCCGCTTTAGCGGCGAGCGGTACGCCGTTTTTTAATCTTGGATAATAGTGTGAATTTTCACACTATCACCTCATTATCGCCTCAGTTTGGAATGGCGGTCTCGATAGCGAGCGCGTGACAGATACTTGGTATGCTCTCACCCTGCTGCGAGCTTACCGGCGACATAAGCGCGCCTGTCGGGGCAAACAACACCTTGCTCCATTTTCCATCGGCTATGCCGCGCAGAATAAACGATGAAAATACCGAGGCCGCGCAGCCGCAGCCGGAGCCTCCGGCGTGAACATCCTGCTTTTCGCGGTCGAATATCAGAACGCCGCAGTCGGTGTAAAATTTTCCGAGGCTGATACCGTCGCGGCGGAACATATCTTCAAGAGTATCGTGGCCTATCGCGCCGAGGTCGCCGGTTACTATCATGTCGTAATAGTCGGGCGAGCGCCCCGTGTCATCAAAATGCGCTTTGAGCGTCTCATAAGCGGCGGGAGCCATGGCGCTGCCCATGTTGTTTGCGTCAGTTATACCCGCGTCAACTATCTTGCCGGGAGTGAGATATGTCACAAAGGGGCCGTTGCCGTCGCCCTGCAATATTACAGCGCCCGCGCCTGTTACTGTCCACTGCGCCGTAGGGGTGCGCTGTCCGCCATATTCAAGCGGAAAGCGGTACTGCCGCTCGGAGGAGCAGAAGTGCGAGCTTGTAACGGCGCAGATTCGGTTTACATAACCTCCGTCTATAGCCATCGCGCCGAGCGTGAGCGACTCGCCCATTGTGGAGCAGGCGCCGTATAAACCGAAGTACGGAACTCCAACATCGCGCATGGCAAAGGCAGAGCCCACGCATTGATTGAGCAGGTCGCCGGAGAATATAAGCTCAAGCTCGCTGGGAGCAATCTTGGCCTTGTCACAGCAGAGCGAGAAGCACTGCTTGAGCATGGCGCTCTCGGCCTTTTCCCAGCTTTTTTCTCCGAAGTATGAATCGTTTGAAATGTAGTCAAAATAGCTTTTAAGCGGGCCGCAGCCTTCTTTTTCCCCGACTACGGCCGCGGAGGTCGCAATAGTGGGGGGATAAGCAAGCTTAAAGGTCTGCTTGCCGATTTTTTTAGTCATAGTCATCACCGAAAATAGTTTGTCCACATACTGAAAAAACATTCACAAAATTTATTTGAAAACATAGATTACATATAACGAGGTGATTATATGACTTTATGCGATTTTGCGGGAATGCTCGTTATGAACAGCCCGAAGGCAAAAGCTAAAATGCAGGGCAGCGGCGTTTCCGGAGAGGTAAGCTTTTTTGAGGTCGGCAGAAATGTTATTGTGGTGGCAGATATCGCAGGTCTGCCAAAGCAAAAAGAAAATTGCGAATGCGGAGTTTTTGGATTTCACATACATTCGGGCGGCGACTGCGGCGGGAGCGCCGATACTCCGTTTGCGAACACAAAAGGGCACTATAACCCGGGCGACTGTCCTCATCCCTGCCACGCCGGCGATATGCCGCCGCTTTTTGGAAATAACGGCAGGGCGTGGATGGCGTTCATGACCGACAGATTCAAGGTTGAGGAGATAATAGGTAAAACCGTTGTCATACATATGATGCCGGATGATTTTAGAACTCAGCCCTCCGGCGATTCCGGAGAAAAAATCGCGTGTGGGGTGATAGAATAAATTGCGGAGGGCGCTATTAACGCCCTCCGCAACTGCTTATGTACCTTTATACTTTCTTCGTGTAGCCATGCCTCCGCGGATATGCCGCTCGGCCTTGTTGATATCCAGCAGCTCGCGCACCTGCTTATAAAGTGCGGGGTTAACTGTTTTCAGCCTCTCGGTGAGATCCTTGTGTACAGTGCTTTTGGAAATGTTAAACTGCTTTGCGGCGGCGCGGACGGTCGCCTTATTTTCAATAATGTACACCGCCAGATCGCAGGCTCTCTCCTCAATATTTGTATGCACATATACCACTCCCCAAACTCACATAGTCAATGTATATGTGCATTCACCGCCGGATATGAGGCTTTACCCCAAAACAAAAATTGACCTTTTTTAGCATATGTGTTACAATATAATAAATTAATAATGATTGTGAAAATGCGGTTTGAACAGTTGTTAACTTAGTAGATGAAAAGGGAACCCGGTTAGAATCCGGGACAACCGCCATTACTGTATTTGACGTAAGAGAACACCTGCCATTGGAAAAGCTCCTGCTTTTCTGAGAAGGCGCATCTTCCTGTGCATTAATTTTGTGCAGGATCATAAGTCAGGATACCTGCCGTATTTTTTGGTTTAACACAGCTTTGGTGAGAAGAGTGCAGCCGAATGATCGATGCCGTAATGCGGCATTGGAGCCGAGCGCTTTTTAGCCTTAGCTTCAATGCCTTTTCGCGCTGATTTTTTGCTGCACTCTCCCTGCCGACTGACGGGGAGAGTTTTTTTATGGTTTCCGAGGAAAAAATAAATTGGGCGGTGAACAAGCTCGTTGTTAAAAGCTGCGAGCTTGGCAGACTACCCCAGAAAAACGATTTTGACCCGGTCGAGCTATCAAGGATAAAGGCATTCCTCGGTCCCTGGCCGAGGGCGCTTGAAGCCGCCGGATTAAAGCATAAGACGAGCATATGAACCCGTTTTTAAGCGGATAGTGTCGGCACAGGCTGCGTTTCGCTCAATCAAAAGGCGACAGCCTTCCTCAATCACGAAGCCTTGCCTGTGCCGACACTATCTCGCTTAAAAATCTACGACCTCTGTAAATGAGTTTTTGTTCTTTATCAAGGCAGAGGACGCGGATAAAGGTCGAAAATGCTCGCAGAGGCGGATTCATATGCTCGCCTTATGCTTAAGCAAGCCAAGAAAAAGTAAATTAGGAGGACAACATGAAAAGAAAAGTATTGAGCCTGCTGCTTGCACTGATAATGGTGCTAAGCCTTGTGCCTGTGGGCGCGGCGGCGGAGGAATTGCCGTTTGACCTGTCTTCAGGATACGTCAGCGGCTTTGAGAAAAACGGCTATACCTTCACAGACTGGGAGGGCACGGTAAGAGTGTTCGATATCTATACCGTCACCGTTCCCGAAGGAGCGCAGAGCCTTGTACTCGGCTTTAATGAAGACCGCATAGCATACGGCTACGACGCAGACGGAAACTATATCTGCTCATGCGGAAGCACCGGAGACGGAAGCTATGCCGATAACGGACAAACAGGTCAGCTTACGGCAACGGTGAAGGCTGACGGCAACGGGAAGCTTCCGGAGTATGTTCATGTGCAGACTCCGTATGACAGCTCATGGAGCTCAACCACGCTCTACGCTGTGCGATTTGAATACGCAGACTACGACATGGAGAAAATCAACGCCGAAACGAGGGCACACCTCAGCGCCGCCGCAAGCAAGGCTCCTGCGGGCGTGAGCGACTGGGTCGTGCTGGGTCTTGCCCGCGACGGCGTCAAGATAGATAATGACTATTACATAGCAGTTGCCAACCGTGTATCGGAGAAGATAAACGATGCTGAGCAGCTTGACAGCAGACTTTCCACCGAAAACTCCCGCACTATACTTGCGCTTACGGCTGCGGGCAGGGATGCAAGCAGCATAGCGGGACATGACCTGATTGCGGGACTTTCAGACCTCAGCTATGTAAAAAAGCAAGGGCTAAACGGCGCCGTGTATGCGCTCTTGGCGCTTGACTGCGGTGCATATTCTCTGCCGGAGGGCAGTACCGCTACGCGCGAGGCGCTGATAGGCGAAATACTCGGCAGGCAGCTTCCCGACGGAGGCTGGGCATACACAGGCAGCAAAGCCGACGCGGATATGACCGCAGTTGTGCTTCAGGCGCTTGCACCTTACTACAAGGCTGGCAATACCTCCGTAAAAGAGACTGTAGATAAAGCCCTCGGGGCGCTGTCGGACATGCAGACGGAAAACGGCGGCTTTATCACAAACGGAAGTGAGAACAGCGAGAGCTGCGCACAGGTTATCATTGCGCTCACGGCACTCGGCATAAGCCCCGAAAACGACGCACGCTTTGTCAAAAACGGAGTATCCGTGCTTGACGCTATGTGCGCTTACGCCGTGGACGGCGGGGAATTTAAGCACATTGCGTCCGACAGTGAGCCTGACGCTACAGCAACACAGCAGTGCTACTGCGCGCTGGTTGCGTATCGGCGATTTATTGGCGGCAGCAACAGCTTGTATGAAATGACAGACGCGGAAAGAATTCCGGCAGATCCCTTTACCGATATTTACTCAAGCGGCTACCATGATTGGATAGTTAAGGCAGCCAATGCGGGTATCATCAACGGCTACCCAGACGGTACTTACCGCCCGAACAACTCAGTCACCCGCGCGCAGTTTGTAACCATGCTCTACCGTGCGGCAGGCTCCCCCGAGGTGAAGAACGCAGAGCTTGAGTTTAACGACGTTTCAACTATCTCAAAGGACTATGTGACCGCAGTCGCATGGGGCGTTGAGAACGGCGTCGTCATGGGCTATGGCGATAATACCTTCCGCCCAAACCAGAACATCAGCCGCGCGCAGATGGCGACGTTCATGTACCGTTACCTGAACGACGTCGCAGAGTATGACTTCGGCGATGTAAAGCCCTGCGGCTTTTCCGACGCAGATCAGGTCGCGGCTCCCTATGTTGACGCTGTCAACGCAATCGTCAGCGCGGGCGTCATGAACGGCATGAACGCTCAGACCTTCGCTCCCAACGGTACGGCAAATCGCGGCATGGCGGCAACCGTCATGTTCAGAGCGTATGATCTCGTGGCATAGATATGAGCCGTAAAAGAAACATATGGAAGGCAATAGCCGCGATAATTATCGTGGCTGTGCTTGCGGCGGCTTTCTTCCTCGGCGGAGACAGCCCCGAGAAAAACGACGATGCAGTAAAAAATACTTCCGAAATACCTGCTCAGACAGCTTTGCCGGATGAAAGCTCCGCGCCGGAGAAAACATCAGAAAGTGAAAAGCCTGACCATCCTGCCCCTGTGGATCCACAGGACACAGAAAAAGGTGAGGTGGTATATAGCTGCACAATATCCATATCATGCGCGGAGCTGCTGTCAAGCCTTGATAGCTGTGCGCCCGAGGTGGCGGCAATCGTACCCGAAAGCGGGTGGATGCTAAGCCCCGTTACCGTTACATTTACAGAGGGCGAGAGCGTGTTCGACGTGCTAAGACGTGTGTGCATGGAAAACGGCATACACATGGAGTTTAGCAGCACGGCGGGATATAACAGCGCGTATATAGAGGGCATAGGAAACCTGTACGAGTTCGACGCTGGCGAGCAGTCGGGCTGGCTGTACAGCGTAAACGGCTGGTTCCCAAACTACGGCTGCTCGCGCTATGAGCTCAGCGACGGCGATGTGATCTGTTGGGTATATTCTACTGATAAAAGCAGCTATGGCGGTGTATGAGTCAGCAATATTGGTGGTGATGCAATATTAAAAACGCAGATACTTTTTCAAAATACCATCCTGCTGTGAATTTCCTGTACTTTGCGCTGGTGCTCGTGTTTTCAATGTTCTTCATGCACCCGGTTTATCTTGCAATCTCGCTGCTGTGCTCGGCTGTGTACAGCGTTAAGCTGTGCGGCGGTGAAGGCTTGAGGGCGCAGATGAAATTTATACTGCCCATGACGCTGCTTATCGCTCTCATAAATCCCGCGTTCAGCCATGCGGGCGTCACGATATTAGCGTACCTGCCCTCCGGCAATCCGCTGACGCTTGAGAGCATGGTTTACGGCGTGGCTGCGGCCGCGATGTTAGCGGCGGTGATCATTTGGTTTTCGTGCTTTAACGCCGTGATGACGACGGATAAATTCGTCTATCTTTTCGGGCGCGTGATACCGGCCATGTCGCTGGTGCTGAGCATGACATTTCGCCTTGTTCCGAGATTCAAAGCACGTTTTCGTGAGGTGAATGATGCGCAGCGCTGTATAGGCCGCGACGTGTCCGAGGGCAGCATTGCCGAGCGGCTAAAAAAAGCTGCGTCTATAGTATCTATAATGATAACATGGTCGCTTGAGAGCAGCGTTGAAACGGCCGACAGCATGAAAAGCCGGGGCTATGGCCTGAGCGGCAGAACGGCGTTTTCAATATACCGTCTTGACGGCAGAGATAAATGCGCTCTCGTATGGCTGCTGCTGTGCGGCTTTTACATAGTCTGCGGCTGGGCCGTGGGCGGCATGGAGTTTCATTACTACCCCACAATTTTCGGCGCACAGCCGGGGGCGTTTCAGATAAGCTTTATGCTGGCGTATCTCCTGCTGTGCCTGACCCCGCTTATTCTTGACGCCACGGAGGATGAAAAATGGAAGCATTTGAGATCCGCAGCCTGAGCTTTATGTATCCGGGGCAGCGGGAAAATGCGATAGATAATATAAGCCTCAGCATCCATAAGAGCGAGTTTGTTGTCATCTGCGGCCCATCCGGAAGCGGCAAATCAACGCTTCTGCGGCAGCTCAAGCCGGAGCTTGCCCCGCACGGTATAAAAAGCGGGGATATACTTTTCGAGTGCAAACCTCTCGAAGAGCTTGACCGCCGCGAGCAGGCGCAGAAGATAGGCTTCGTGTTCCAGAACCCCGAAAACCAGATAGTTACGGATAAAGTGTGGCATGAGCTTGCCTTTGGCATGGAAAGCCTTGGCTATGACAGACAGACTATGCGCCGCGCGGCTGCGGAAATGGCAAGCTTTTTTGGCATGGAAGACTGGTTTCACAAGAACGTGGCAGAGCTGTCGGGAGGGCAGAAGCAGCTTTTGAATCTTGCCTCGGTCATGACCTTACAGCCGAGCGTGCTCATCCTCGACGAACCTACGGGGCAGTTAGACCCCATTGCGGCATCAAGCTTCCTGTCGGCGCTCGAGCGGATAAACCGCGAGCTTGGCACCACGGTTATCATTACAGAGCACCGGCTGGAGGAGGTTCTGCCGATGGCGGACAGAGCCGTAGTGCTCAACAGGGGAAGGATAGAGGCTGAGGGCGCGCCGCGCGATGTCGGTGCGAAACTAAAGGAAAAGAGCAGTGAGCTGTTTATGTCCATGCCTGTTGCCATGCGCGTGTGGGCGTCGGTCGAAAGCGGGAGTGATTGCCCATTGACCGTGCGTGAGGGTAAGCGGTGGCTGCAAGAGTACAATGCTGGGCATGAGCTTCGCAAGCTCCCTGATATGATAGAACGCACTTACCCACCCGAACCCGCGCTTGAGGCCAGGGAACTGTGGTACAGCTACGGGAAGGATCGGCCGGACGTTATCAGGGGACTGTCGCTCACGGTAAAAAAGGGCGAGATATTAGCCATCCTCGGCGGTAACGGAGCGGGAAAGACCACTTGTCTGAAGCTGCTGGCGGGAATTGCCACGACGCAAAGGGGCGATATACGCGTCAGCGGCAGGATAGGGCTTCTTCCTCAAAACCCGCAGACGTTATTTGTCGGGAAAACGGTGCGTCAGGATCTATTAGAGATATTTAAATCAAATACCCCGGAGGATGAAATAAACTGCAAGCTTGAGCGGGTGTCGGCGCTGTGCCGCCTTGGCGGGCTGCTTGAGCGGCACCCTTATGACCTGTCCGGCGGTGAGCAGCAGCGAGCCGCGCTTGCAAAAGTGCTGCTCACGGAGCCTGATATCATCCTGCTGGACGAGCCGACCAAGGGGCTTGACGCGCCCTTTGCGCGCAGCCTTGCCGGAATACTCGACGAGCTGGCAAAGCGGGGAAGAGCGGTTATCATCGTTAGCCACGATGTTGAGTTTTGCGCGCGCTTTTCTCATCGCTGCGCCATGCTTTTTGACGGCTGCATAATTGCAGAGGCTGCGCCGCGCGAATTTTTTTCCGGCGGCAGCTTTTACACCAGCGCGGCAAACCGAATGGCGCGTGAGCTTATCCCAAATGCCGTCACAGCGGAGGAGCTTATTTACGCCGTCGGAGGCGAGGGGGCGTTTTCGGAAAATGCGGAGGAAACCGCCGTACCGGTTAAGCCGCCAGATAAAGCGCCGCAGGATTCAAAGCCTAAGCTACCGCTGTGGCGCAGAATACTCTCAGTCATTTCGGGTATCGCTGCATTAGGGCTTTTCATAAGCTTTATTGCGGATGCGGACATGACGGAGCTTATCACCGCCGACGGAATAACGGCAGCGACGCCGGAGAAAGCCGCGCTGTATCTTGTTTTCTGCGCAGCGCTTATTATATTTGCACTGTGCATGAGCTGCAGCGATGGCGGTGTTCGGATCGTTACCGAAAAGCGCCGTCTTGGCGCAAGAACAAAGCTGAGCTGCGCGCTTGTGCTCCTGCTCATCCCGCTGACGCTGTTTGTCGGCGCGTATTATTTAGACGGCAGGAAATATTACTTCATATCCCTGCTCATCCTGCTTGAGATGATGCTGCCGTTTTTCATAGCCTTTGAGGGCAGAAAGCCTCAGGCGCGGGAGCTCGTGATCATCGCCGTGCTGTGCGCGATCGGAGTTGCGGGACGCGCGGCGCTGTTCATGCTGCCGCAGTTTAAGCCCGTTATGGCGATAACCATAATCGCCGGCGCGGCGCTCGGCGCCGAGAGCGGCTTTCTTGTAGGCTCGATGACGATGCTGGCGTCGAATATAATGTTCGGACAGGGGCCGTGGACGCCGTGGCAGATGTTTGCCATGGGTATAAGCGGCTTTATAGCGGGGCTTGTGTTCCGGCGTGGCAGGAGCCGAGGCAGCCTGTGCGTGTTCGGCGCACTGTGCGCACTTATTATCTACGGAGGCATAGTAAATCCCGCGTCGGCGCTTATCTGGACGCATACTCTCAATTGGGAAACCGTTCTTGCATACTACATAAGCGGATTCCCGATGGACTGCGTACACGCGGCGGCGACGTGGATCATACTGTGGTTTATTGCCGAGCCTATGCTCGATAAGCTCGACAGGATAAAAACCAAATACGGAATAGGTAACGAAAAGCAGCGCACATAATGGGGCGGTGACTTAAGAAAACATTGAAGCAAAAGACGGTTTAGCTTGACGGCTATGCCGTCTTTTGCTGTTTTTCAGTTGTATTGTGGGCTTCTTCGATAGCCCGTGTAAAGTCAAATGCACCGATGAAGTTATAGACAATGGTGATCTCCCTCGTCTTGGATTTCTTGTCTGCGTGGGACACTTCGATGCGGTCAATAAATTCTCGGAGAACTGCCGCGTCAAGCTCCTGCATATCCGTGTACTTCTTCACCGCTGCAACAAATGCCTTGGCGTTGGTTTTCTGCTGCTCCTGCTGTTTCAGCTCCTTGCGCAAAACCTCTGCCATAGATTTAAGGTTGCTCTGTTCCAGCTCGTAGTCGTGGGACATTTTGATAAATCTGTCATCGGACAACTTACCCATTACATTGTCCTCATACAGTCTGGAAATGATACGGTCAAGCTCTGCAATGCGCTTATCAGCTTTTGCCAAAGTATCGCGCTTACGCGCAAATTCCGCATCACGATCCCGCATACTGATGTCTGCGGCTTCCTGCATAAACTCGGCTTCGTGCTGGCTCACATACTGTATGGCTTCGCGCAGATTCTTTAGCACGATTTCATGCAGTACCACATTTCTGATTGAATGTGTTGTGCATAGGTCTTTCCCCTTTCGGTAGGTGGAGCAGATAAAGTATTTCTGTTCCTCCGTAAAATTGGTGGCACGGCATTGATACATCTTGCCGCCGCACTCTGCACAGTAGAGCAGCCCGGAAAAGATACCCATATCACCCATCTTGGTAGGACGGCGGCGGGATTTACGGATATTCTGGACAATGATAAATACGCTTTCCTCAATGATCGCGGGCTGGGTGTTCTCAAAGATTACCCAATCCGCAGGATCGTTCCAGAGCTTCTTTTTGCTCTTGTAGGATTGCTTCGTTGTCTTGAAGTTTACCGTGTGTCCCAGATAGTCCACGCGCTCCAAAATGCGGGAAACGGTTTCATTTGTCCACTTGTACGGATCAGCCGTAGGCTTGTTGCTGGCTGGCAGCCCTTTGGAATGAGCATAAGCAGTAGGATTTAGAATCTGATGCTGTTTCAGCCATTTTGCAATTTGCGTAGGTCCCAAACCGTCAACACAGAGGGCGAAAATCTTTTGCACGACGGCTGCGGCTTCTTCATCGACAATCCATTTCTTTTTGTCCTCCGGGTCTTTGATATACCCGTATGGGGGAATGGTTGTCAGATGTTCGCCGGATTTTCCTTTGCTCTGCCATGTGGCACGGATCTTCTTGGAAGTATCGCGGGCGTACATTTCGTTAAATACATTGCGGATCGCGGTAAACTCGTTTTCTCCGCGTGTGCTGTCTACACCGTCATTGACGGCGATAAAGTGTACGCCGAACTCCGGGAAAAGCACATCCGTATACATACCCACTTGCAGATAGTCGCGTCCGAATCGGCTCATGTCCTTTACAATGACGCGCTTGATTTTGCCAGCCTTAATATCGGCAAGCATACGCTGGAAGCCCGGACGGTTGAAGTTCGTTCCAGAGTAGCCGTCATCCTCGTCATAGTGACGGATAGCGGTATACCCATGATCTTTACAGTAGCGTTCCAGAATTTTTTTCTGATTGGCGATACTGTTACTCTCGCCGTCTAATTTATCCTCCTGCGACAAGCGTTCATACAAGGCGGTTATGCCTTCTTCCTGTGTGTCCATTCCATTGCCCTGCACATAGAATTGCAGAACATTGTCACGAATCACGCTGCGGAGTTCGCTGCTTAAAGCGGTCGGTGTCTGCACACTCTGAAATTGGATTCCGTTCATCATTTGCAGTCACCGCCTTTCGTAGCAAGGGACACACCGTTGGTCATTGCATGGTGGAGAAGTCGGTACATTTGATTGTCAAGGTACAAATCTGTATTGATATGCGCCGCACGATAGTAGTATGCGGTCATCTTGTCTGGCTGCTGTTTCATGTTTACCTCCTGTTCCGGCAGCCGGACAAACAGGTTACTTATATTATAGCATAAAACCTGTTCGCCGTCTGTAGGCAAGATGTAAATTATTTGTGGCTCTTTGCCTGCTGCATATCATTTCTTATCATACGGCGAATTTTTGTCGCGGCGTCCTCTTTTGCGCCGTCCTTAACGACGGCTTTCACGATATATGTCATGTCCCCGATTTTGTACTCTCGTACAACGGGGACATTTGTTTTCTGATTGATTGCTGTGTTCATAGAAATAAATCCCCCTTTCATGGGATAGAAAAAATCAATTCAAAATAAAGAAGCTCAAAGGACGGCTGCTGGCGCAGCTCCACGGGAGTTCCACCCCTCCGACGGTCTGCCGGAGATCCGCTCATTGCCTGCGACGGTTTTATCACGCTCGGACTGTGACTGCGAATGAGTACCATTGTTCCTCCTGCGCGTCCTCGCCCGCAGGCTGCCACGCTGCATTACGGTGAAAGTGTTTGTCGCTCGGCATATCCTCCCGGATATGTGTCTTGGCGCACCCGCCGCACGGCTCGACGCAAAAGGGATGTGTCCTTTGTGCTTTATGACGCGGCGGGCGCGTGTTTGTCAAGGAGCATCAGCCGGATCAGACGGAAAGGGGAATGAAACGCTTGTCCGGCAGTCGGGTCAATTCACCCGAAAAGTAAGAATCTTCGTTATGAGCTTCGTTTCCAGCCTACGGCGCAGTTCTTCGTCCACGCACAAATGAGGGTTGCCGTATTCGTCGTACAGCTCGCGCAGCGACAGTCTGGCTATGTACCCCTCGTAGTGTTTCAGAACAGCGTTGATGGCTTCGACATCGCCGCCTGCCGCTTTCTGAATGACAGAAAAGGGCAGCAGACGCGCTTTCACATTACTATGTGTCATCTGTGTTACCTCCCATCAGTTCTTTCAGCAGCTTCAAGGTGCTTGTCCTGCGGTATGCAACGGAGCTGCGTACCATATTCAGCAGCTTGGCGATCTCGTTGTCCGACATATCAAGAAAATAGGACAGCAGGATAATATCGCGCTTGTCCAGCGGCAGGGCTGCAATAGCCTGTGCCAGATCGTCATTGTCGATATACACCGCATAATCAAGAACGCCAAAGGTCTTGTCCTCTACAAAGTAGATGTCACAGACGGAAAGCTGCTCCATAACTTCTACTGGCAGATCGGAAAAGGAAATCTCACGGTTTCTTTTCCGCGCAAGTTCGTCCTGGTAGTCCCGCGCTTCGTTCCGCAGTACCTTTTTGCAAAACGCATCAAAGGAGTGCTGGATGTGTTCTTCGTGCGAATGAGGCTTCATGTATTCACCTCCCTTCGCGTCCGCAAAGGCGGGTGATACTTTTCCTCCCCTTTCGCCACTACTACGGTAAGCGGGGGCTGAACTTCCAAACGCGGAAGATGATTTTTAAGAAAGAATTTATTAAGAGCTATCCATGCGTTGCACCTCCTGTCAGAATTTCACCGGGCAGAAAGTGAGAGGTGGCGGTGAACGGCAGCCGACAAAATACAAGATTTTTCGCACGAAAAAGCCCGACCGCGTATTCACGCGATCGGGCTTAAAAGAATTTATAATGCTATTCAGTTGAATTGACAGTTCCCACCCAAAGCCAGACATACCCGGCGGGGGGACAATGCTTTTTTTAATTGGTGTATGTCGTGCGTATTGCTATATGAAAATACAATCATAGCAGCCCCTCCTTTCCGGGTGAAAAAAGAAAGAGCCGACAATCCGCGCCCAAAGGCTAACGGGTTATCGGCTCTGCGTCTATGCGTCTGGCTCTTACTGTGAAAATATATCAATAATCGTCTTGTGTCTGCGCTTTGCGTAGCGTATGGCTTGCTGTGCGCCGCCGTAGCTGCGGCACACGCCGGACACCACAAAATCGCAAACGTCAACGGCTTTTTCATTGGTCTTTGAAATGGCGAATTTGGGTATTACGCTTTCTTCCAACAAATACACCGTCCCGGTGTAGTAGGGCGCAAGGTAGTTGTCTGCTGCGCTGCCTGTGGGTATGTAGGAAAGAAACTTGATATTCTCAATATGGGGATAGTCCTTTCGGAGTTCCCCCGCGATACGGGCGCATATACCGTCAAAGTCACCGCGCCCGCCGGAATAGAATACCGTTACCCCGTGATGTTCGATTAGGTCTTTGACAATGGATTTTATCTTATCTCGGCAGCCCTCATAAGGATAGTGGGCGTGTCCGAAAAAGCAGCACCTTTTCATGTTCTCAACCTCCGAAAAGAAACAAAGCCAATAATCCGCGCTCAATGGCTGCGGGTTATCGGCTCTGCGTCTAATGCGTCTGGCTCTCATTTTGAAACTATATAAACCTCCGTTCCGTAATGGCTGCTTGAAAAGCCATTATCAAGGAACACGTTGAAAAAAGGTGTCATTTTGTTGTATATCTCGGTATCGGTAGGTTTCGGAAGATCTAACAGCATGGAAGCAAACTCCGGCGTAACGCTTCCGGCTATGATTTTGCCATGCTGCCAATCGCTTTCTTTCAAATAGCCGTACCGCAAAGCAAGCTCTATCCATTCCGTTTCTTCGTTCCAACAATGGATTTCAAAGGTTTTCGCCGTTTTCAAATGCTCTGTAAGCAAGACTTTCCACTTGCTGTTGTCTGCTTCTTCCCGGTCAAAGGTTATCAGTTCTTTTTCTATATCCTCGCTCGGCTCATGTGGGGACGGGGTAAGCGAAAATACCGCTTCCGTCAATGCACTTTCAATTTCGGTAAGTGTTTTCTTCATTCGCTGTGTCCTCCTTTTCAGTGGGCAAAAAGCCCGGACAGATAATAACCGTCATTCAATGGGATTTCGATTTCTGCCTGTTTTTCTAAAGTCTGCAAGTCATATTTTGCAAGCTGATTTTGTCCCATGACATAAAGGGCTTCGCCGTGTACTGCAATCTGTCCGGGGCAAAGTCCCAAGTCATAGGTTGCAAT
>OLNX01000189.1_pt1 | contig 64600 bp, 59 predicted proteins | sample 1672611 | NCBI WGS metagenome assembly OLNX01 (sample SAMEA3136705, study PRJEB25190) | human gut metagenome | reverse complement strand
CGCGCATATTTGGTGTGATTGGATCTGTGATTTCATTGACATCATCGCCTTCAAAACGAATGGCTGTTTCTTCCATACCTAAATGGCAATGACTTTCAACTAAACCAGGGAATACGTAAAGACCATTTAAATCTTGTACATCTTCACCAACATCTGGTGTTAGATCTTTTCCTACTTGTGTAAATACACCCTTATCGATTCTAAAATCACCTACAAAAGGGTCTTGTTCCATTGTATAAATGGTTGCGTTCTTGAATAACATATAATCACCTCTAGAATCTATTGTATCACGTTGTGAAAAATATTACATATAAGATGAAAATGTTTTGTAAATGAAACCCATTTGTTTTTCAAGTTCTTATTCTATATAATGATTCTTGGTGAGTTTATGAAAAAGGTAAAAAGAAAAGTGAATAGAAAAAGAATCGCAATTGTCGTGTTGATACCAGTGATTTGTATCGCATTATTGATTGCGAATTTTACAAGTATTCGATTGAGTATTAAGGGATATCATAAAGAGGATAAGAAAGTTGTTTTAAAATTAGAAAAAGATGACATCAAAGATATCTTGGACTATGATCAAATTATTGATATTTCAAAGTGGGATAAGGTTAAAAATGATTCGCATTATTTATTGTATAATGAATATTACAGGGCTTCAAAAAAGAGTGTGAAGAAAGTTGTTTATTATATTGATTCTTACTATGAAAGAATGGAAGATTTGAATTATTTAGGATATACAAAAGATGTATTGTTTAAAAATTCAGATGTATATACCATTTCAAATTTGGATACATTGATCTCAGCTAGTGTACCTTATAAAAAGGCAAAGAAATATTTGGCAATTAAAGGAGCGCAAATCAAAGATATCAAGGAATATGTAGATTCTGGATTAAAACCATTAAAGGCGGTGTTAACCGTTTCTTATCCAGGCATTGATTCAAGTAAGCGTGATGATCGTACATATACCATTGAGGATCCTTCAAATATGTTGGTTTTAATTAAGAATGGTTTTAGTGTTCCAAGTGATTATGTACCAAGTGATTTAAGAGATGTAAATATTCCTTATGAAAGTGAAGTGGGACAATTAAGAGATTGCGCGGCAACTGCACTTGAAAATATGTATAAGGATGGCTTGAAACAAGGGTATAGTATTGCGATTAAGAGTTCGTATCGTTCTTATGAAACGCAATCAGCTGTTTATAATGAATATTTTGCGATGTATGATGCGGCTTATGCGGCAAGTTTAGTTTCTGTTCCAGGATCAAGTGAACACCAATGCGGATTGAGTGTGGATCTAACGAGTCAAAGTGTAATGGATGGAACGTATGGGACATTTGGTGAAACACCAGACTATAATTGGGTCGAAGAAAATGCCTATAAATATGGATTTATTTTGCGTTTCCCAGAAAATGCAGGTGATAGAACAGGCGCTACAAATGAGCCATGGCACTTTAGATATGTAGGAAAAGAAGCCGCTAAAGAAATTCATGATAAAGGATGGATCTTAGAGGATTATATTGAACATCATGGATTTGCATATAATTTGCGTTTGAATTGACGTATATAAAGGAATTAGTTTAAACTGACTATGGTGATGATTATGTGGTTAGGATTGCTAATTCCTTTTTTTGGCACAACTTTAGGTTCAGCAGTTGTGTATTTTATGGAAAATAAAAATAATGAACTATTATCTAGATGCTTTTCTGGTATTGCCTCTGGTGTCATGGTGGCTGCAAGTATTTGGTCTTTATTGATTCCAGCGATGGAACAAGAAAAGAATATTTTGATCATTGTACTTGGTATATTCTTAGGGGCTATCTTATTACTTGTCTTAGATTGTATTGTACCTCATATGCATCCTGGAACAAATGATGAAGAGGGAAAAGAATCGCATTTAAAGAAAACGACAAAGCTAGTATTTGCGGTGACTCTGCATAATATTCCAGAAGGAATGGCTGTTGGTGTGGTACTAGCACAAGCGATTCAAACAGGAAGTATATATCCGGCTTTAGCTTTATCCATAGGGATTGCGATACAAAATTTTCCGGAAGGCGCTATTTTATCTTTACCCTTAAAGAGCAATGGCTATTCAAAACATAAGGCATTTTTGATAGGTTCATTATCGGGTATTGTAGAACCAATATTTGGCTATGTCACAATACTATTTTCAAATTGGATCCTACAATGCCTACCATTTTGTTTAAGTTTTGCGGCAGGAGCCATGTTGTTTGTGGTGATTGAAGAACTGGTTCCTGAAATGGCTCAAGGAAAACATTCGAATCTTCCAACAATTTCTTTCTTGTTCGGATTTTGTGTGATGATGGTATTGGATGTAATTTTAGGATAAGCTTTCAATTTTTTCAGAAAAGAGTTAAAATTATTTTACATTATGTAGAAGACCAATATGGAATTCTGCATTTTCTTTTGGGAAGGGTGAAGGCGTTGGAAAGCACAGATTTATTAAAGGGAAGCATATGGAAATCAATATTGATATTTTCTTTACCATTATTGGTTGGAAATTTATTTCAACAATTATACAATACGGTAGATTCGTATGTGGTAGGAAACTTTGTCAGTTCGCATGCCCTGGCCGCCGTAGGACAATCGACTTCCATCATTAATATGTTAGTTGGATTCTTTATGGGATTATCAACGGGTGCTGGTGTTGTGATTGCACAATATTTTGGGGCAAAAGAAACAAAAAAGATGCAGGATTCGATTCATACATCTTTAGCTTTAACTTTAGTTTTATGTGTCTTATTCACAATATTGGGTATTGCTCTATCTAAACCCATTTTAGTCATGATTGGTTCGCCTAAAGAAGTTTTACCTTTGGCCGTGATCTATCTTCAAATCTATTTTGCGGGTGTATCCTTTTCATTAATTTATAATATGGGAGCCGGGATTTTAAGAGCTTTGGGCGATAGTAAAAATCCGTTGATTTACTTAGTCGTATCGAGTTTAGTCAATATTGTATTAGACTTTGTGTTTGTGATCTACTTTCATTTAGGTGTTGCCGGTGTTGGTATTGCGACAACACTTGCACAGCTTGTTTCTGCCATTCTAGTCATGCATGAATTGATGCATACAGATAAAGAGTATAAGGTATATATTTCTAAGATTCGTTTTTCAAAGCCCATTCTATCAAGAATTATTTCGATTGGAATACCGGCAGCTCTACAAAATAGTATAGTTTCTTTTTCCAATGTGATTGTTCAATCGTATATTTCTAAATTTGGATCGGCTGCTGTTGCAGGGTATAGTACAACTACAAAGCTAGATGGTTTCTTGCAGCTTCCAATTCAAAGTTTCTCGATGGCTATCACAACGTTTGTGGGACAGAATTATGGGGCTCAAAACTATAAGCGTGTAAGAAAAGGCTTGTATACAACATTATTGATGTGTGAAATAATCATCGCATTAGGAGCCTTCTTGATTTATACAAATGGAGAGTTCTTAGTTGGATTATTCTCACAAGATAAAGATGTGATTGTAGCTGGTGTGACTATGATTTCTGTCTTTGCGCCAGGCTATATCTTCCTTCCTTTATCCCATATTACTGCAGGTGCTTTAAGGGGTGTTGGTTTATCGAAAATACCAATGTATTCAATGATTTTATGTTTCGTTATTTTAAGACAAGTCTATTTATTTGTGGCAACACAATTTAGTTCGGAATTAATTACTGTATTCTTGGGTTGGCCATTGACATGGATCGTAAATGCGGCACTATTGATGGGGTATTATCATATATATTCAAAAAAACTAGTAAGAGGCGATATTTATTAATCGTCTCTTTTTTATACCCCCCTATAAAACGGGTAGTGGGTATAAAGGGTATAATAAAATGGTAAGTTGAAAAATTTGTATGTGAAACTATAGAAGTAATGTAATGTTGCTTCTTTTTCATGTTATACTATTCATGTTTTTTTGGGAGGATGCACATGTTAGAATTAGTTGTTTTTGATGTAGATGGGTTAATGCTAGATACGGAAAGTGTATGGAAAGTGGCGTTTGACAAGGCAGGAGATAAGTATGGTATTCAAAATATGGGTTCTACTTTATTTCCAAAATTGATTGGGAAAAGTGGTAGAGATGAAAAAGAAGTATTGGATCGATATTTATCACAAGACATTCAAGAATTGGTTATTAAAGAATGGGAACGCATTGGTTATGGTATGTTAGAAAAGGAAGTGCCAGTAAAGCCAGGCTTAAATGAAATACTAGATTTTTTGGATGCACATCATATTAAAAAGGCTGTCGCAACTACGACAAGAAGAGAGCTTACTGAAGAAAGATTAAAACGAGTTGGCGTATATGATCGTTTTGATTATGTATTATGTGGGGATGAAGTCATAAATCGTAAACCAGATCCAGAAATTTATTTAAGTGTTTTAAAGAAAATGGATACAGACGCAAGAAATGCTCTAGTCTTAGAGGATAGTGTAGTTGGGGTTGAGGCTGCTTATAGAGCAGGTATTGATTGTATTCAAGTACCAGATATCATTGCACCTACAGATGTGCAAAAGAAGCAGACGGTTTATACTGCGAAAGATTTGATCGAAGCTAAAGATTATATTAAAGAGTATAGAGTATAAAATGCGACAAAATGATTTTGAAAATACTCCTATGTTAAAACTAGTCATGTCTTTAGCTATACCAAGCATGATTGCGCAGTTAGTCAATATTTTATATTCCATTGTCGATCGTATGTTTGTAGGACAAATTGAAGAAGTGGGAAATGTATGTTTGGCAGCCGTTGGAATATGTGGGCCAATCGTTACTTTATTATCGAGTTTTGGAACACTTGTTGGTATTGGTGGTTCGATTTGGCTATCGATGTGTTTGGGCCAAAAGAATGAGAAAAGGGCCAGTCAAATTTTATATAACAGCTTTGTGATGTTGGTTGTTCTTTCCATTTGTTTAACACTTGGATTCATTCTTTTAAAACACAATTTGATCTATTGGTTTGGAGGCAGTGATGCCCTTTATCCTTATGCCAATACCTATTTAACAATTTATACATTAGGTACTTTCTTTGCCTTAATGTCGATTGGATTGAATTATTTTATAACGGGACAAGGCTATGCCACTATTGCGATGTTAAGTGTATGTATTGGTGCCGTCACAAATATTATTTTTGACTTTATTTTGATTCGTACACTTAAAATTGGTGTGGCTGGAGCTGCCATTGGTACAGTTGTAGCCCAGTTTTTATCGTGTATGTTTGTACTTTGTTTTTTAAGATTCAAATCGAAAATCAAACTTCATAAAGAAGAATTATCTATAGAGAAGATGAAGCATATTGTAAAACTTGGATTTTCTCCATTTCTGATTATCGCATCCGATTCAATCATTTTAATAGTGATGAATATGATGCTTCAAAAGTATGGTGGGAATATGGGTGATATTTATATTTCGGCTATTACTGTAGCTCAAAGTTATTTCTTGTTGATTACAGGACCATTGCTTGGTATTAGTTCAGGAACACAACCAATCTTTGCATATCATTTTGGTTCGCAAAATTTAAAGAAGATCAAAGAAGCCTTTAAAATCGTTATTTCATTTGCGTTTTTATTTTGCTTAGTCATGTTCATCATTTCAATGTGTTACTCAAATGTATTTGTGGCTATGTTTACTAATGATGCCATGACTATGCCAATCGCAGATAGAGCTATTAAAATCTTCTGTTTAGGTATTTTAATGATGTCCATTCAATATGTTTTAGTAGATGGAATTACAGGATTATCTAATGTAAAATTATCATTATTTTTATCATTAAATCGTAAGATGATGTATTTGGGTTGTACATGTTTATTGCCTGCTTTTTTAGGTGTTTCTAATATTTTCTATGCACAACCAATAGCGGATATTTATGCATGTATTGTGACTATTGTTTGTTTTATAAAAATTATTCCTTCTTATTTAAAAAGTCATGGAGTGAAGTAAGGCGAGATGAATTAACATCTCGTTTTTTTTAATAGTATAGTCTTTTTCTGATATAATAGTGGCGTAGGAGGAATTTGTATGGCTATATTTCTAAATCCCGATAATGCGAATTTTAATGAAGCGGTTCATTCAAAAATATATGTGGATAAAACGGGTTTAATTGAATATACAAATAGTGTGCTTTCAACCACAGCTAAATTTATTTGTAATTCAAGACCAAGACGTTTTGGAAAATCTATGACTGCTGATATGCTTTGTGCTTATTATTCAAAGGGATGTGATTCTAGAGAATTATTTCAGCCATATACGATTTCTTCATGTTCTACATTTGAGAAGTATATAAATCAATATGATGTCATTCATATTGATGTACAGTGGTGTAAAGATCAAGTTGAAAATATAAATGATATTGTCAATTATATTAAAGAGAGTTGTATGCATGAATTACAGAACGAGTATTGCAATATTGACTATAATGGGATTATTTCTTTGTCTGGTACACTTTCTAAAATCAATGATGAGATAGGACATCGATTTGTGGTGATTATAGATGAATGGGATGTATTGATTCGTGATAATGCGGATAATAAAAAATTACTAGAAGAATATATTGATTTCTTAAAAGGATTATTTAAAGGATCACAACCTTCTCGTTATATCGCATTAGCGTATTTAACAGGTATTTTACCAATCAAAAGAACGATGACACAGTCCGCATTGAATAATTTTGATGAATATACAATGTTGAATCCAGGTCCATTGGCTTCTTTTATCGGATTTACAGAGGGGGAAGTAAAAGGATTAAGTAATAAATACAATATAGATTTTGAGAGAATTAAAAAATGGTATGATGGATATTACTTAAATCATCAGCATGTATATAATCCGAAAGCCGTTGTTAGTTTATTTACTTTAGGTGTGTTTCAAAGTTATTGGGCACAGACGAGTAGCTATGAATCGATTCATAGTTTGATTCAAATGAATTTTGATGGCTTAAAAGAAGCTGTTTTAGAAATGTTAAGTGGTAATGAAGTGAAGATGCAGACAACGTCTTTTCAAAATGATATGATTTCATTTAAAAATATGGATGATGTCTTAACGGCATTGGTTCATTTAGGATATTTGGGATACAATCAAACATATAAGACGGTATTTATTCCAAATGAAGAAATTCGACAAGAATTTGTGAATTCTGTTTCAGAAGATAAATGGAATGATTTGATTCAATTTGAAAAAGAATCGGATACCATTTTAGAAGCAACTTGTCAAATGAAGACAGAAGTTGTAGCTAAACAAATGGAAAAGATTCATAATACGTATGCTTCTAATATTGCATATCATAATGAAAATAGTTTGAGCAGTGTTTTAACGATTGCGTATTTATCAACTTTGAAATATTATTTTAAACCAATACGAGAATTGCCAACAGGAAGAGGATTTGCGGATTTTGTATATATTCCAAAACCAGAATATAAAGATTATTATCCTGCCTTATTGGTGGAGCTAAAATGGAATCATAATGTTCAAAGTGCATTAGATCAAATCAAGGAAAAAGTATATCCTCAATCGATTCAAGAATATACGAACAACTTATTGTTAGTGGGGATTACTTATGATTCCAAGACAAAAGAACATCGCTGTAAAATAGAGAAGTTTTAATGTATTAAAAATAGGTGATAATTATGTTTTTTAAGAAAGAGAAAAAGATGAATGTTCCAGATTTATGGAATTTTATGACATCCTTAAATAAAAAGGATAAGGCTTTGTTTGAAGAACTATTAGATAATGATAATGAACCCTTGGAATATAAGGGAGATGTCAAACAGGGCGGTTTATTAAAGAATAAGAAGATGATTGAAAGAAGAGTCATTGAAAAAGAAGAGGATGGAAGATTGCGTGATTATACACAATATCGTATTCAGCCAGATGTATATGAAGTATTAAAACCTTCTTATGATCAATTTTATTCAATTATTGGTGACTAAGCTTGTAGAAATATAGGCTTTTTTCTTTATAAGTGCAAATCACAAGACAGAAAAAGTCCTTCTAGGTGCAAATGAAGTCAATAAAAAAGTCCTTGTAGGTGCAAGTGGAAAAGAAAGCTTGCTAAAATAACTTTAGATAAAGCATATTTTATAGCCGGCAATAATAGAATATACATTTGAGTATTTATTTTATCTAAATCATACTTTTTCTTTTTGTCAGAGTGAGAAGATGAGTTGTTAAATGGGCATGATTATTGGTTGATTGAAGCAGATTGCGAGTAAGTATGATGTTGAAATCCTTGTTGAAGAAAATGAATACTATAAGCCTTCTTCATTAAAGAGTAAGGGCTATGCCTATGTGAACAAACAGTAGAAAAAGTATTTAACTATGCCGCTGCTGTACCATTTATTCTTCCTGCAGGAACGGATGCGAGACGTTTTACTTATAATTGTGATACAGTTATTCGTTTTGTGCCAATTGATATTGATAATCAACAATATGCTTCAGTTCATTTAGAAAATGAAAACTTTAGTGTAGATAAGTTAAGTTTAGCTGTTGAATTTTACAAGGAACTGATTAAAACTATAGGTAATGAAAAAGCTGTCTTATTCGACAGCTTTTTAGAATATTTTATTTTCAAGCATTTGTTCGATGATTGTAAATACAGTCTGTTCCATTCTTCCATCATACAACATTCTATGTTTGGCATCCTCAATATAAATCAGGCGTTTCTTTTGTGCTGGAATCTTTTTATAGGCATGAGTAGAACTTGATGGAGCAATCACTTCATCACTTGTTCCGTGCAACATAAGGATTGGACATTCGATTTGAGAAATGGATTCTTTATATTGGGAAACAATCTTTGTGAAGGTTTGGTACTGCTTTGAGCTTGGGCCTTTCTTTTCTTTGTCGGATTTTTTAAATAAGCCTGTTACTTTTTTGATGTCAAGATATTCAAAGGCTGGTGCACAAAGGATTAAGGATTGCACTTTATAAATGCTAGCCAAATAACTGGCGATTACACCTCCCATGGAGAATCCAATTAGAATGACATTGGGATTTTCTTTAATGGCAAGACTTAATTTGGCTTCACATCTTTGTACCCAATCTTTGTAGTTGGCATCATTTGGATTGTTTAAATCATACATATCAAATTGGATTACTTCATATTTTTTAGCCTTTAAATAGCGCGCTAATGGATCGAATTCATGACTTAGATTTCTTCCAAATCCATGGATTGTTACTATTATAGGTTTCTTTCTTCGATTAAATAAAGACATTCGCATCACCTCGTTGTATAATTATTATAACATCTATTGAAAGGAAGGTCACATGTATCATGAAGGCAACTTTACTGATTAAAAATATTGAAAATTTATATACATGTGATAAGGATTTTACAATCTTACATCATGCCTTTATTGCATGTCACCATGATAAGATTATTGAAATTAATACGGGTTCTTATAAAGAATGGCTAGATCCTGCAACACGTGTCATTGATGCGCAAGGCGAGTGTGTCGTGCCAGCTTTTATTGATTGTCAATATAAAAGTTTTACGCATGTTCGTTTGGGGGATCAATTAAGACAAGATATCAATGCGTTGTATGCGATGCGTCAAAATGGAATTTTAACTTTGATTTGTGACAATCCAAATTCGCAAAGAATGAAATTAGAGCAGGATGTATTTTATAAAAAGAATCAGCCGAAGCTTCCGGTTTTACATCGTTTAAATGAATTAAATGATAAAATTCCAGAAACTTTTTTAATGAGTTGTGGATTTGGACTTCCAAACTCCTACGTATATAGTATGGCACCTATGAGTTATGTATTGTTTCAAACACATCGAGTGTGTTCGAGAACATTATTAGAAAGTATGACGTCTTTGCCAGCTAAAGAATTTAATTTACTAGATCGTGGATCGATTGAAATTGGAAAAACGGCAGATCTTTTGGTTTTACAAGTCACAACGATTGAACATTATTTTCAGACTTTAGGAAGGCCTTTGATTCATCGTATGATCAAAAATGGGATTCAATTTTATCCAGAATGGATGGTTTGTTAGGAAGAGTTTTCTTCCTTTTTTCTTTTTCTAAACAAAAAAAGATGGACTAGTCATTTGTCCATCTTCCAAAGATTCCACATGGTAATACACTATCATTTGTCGTAACAGGAAGTAGGTTTTCACCACATTCAATGTGTCCACCTTTTTCTTTTTGAATCGATCTAGATAAAGCTTCATTGAGTGTTGAACAACTAAATCCAGTTGTATAACAGTTCACAATAAAGAATAGGGCATCATCACTTAAAATCTTCATACATTCTTGAATCAATGGGAATAATTCTTCTTCCAATTTCCAAAGTTCACCATTTGGACCTCTACCATAACTAGGTGGATCCATGACGATACCATCGTATTTTCTTTCTCTTCTTTGTTCTCTTTTTACAAATTTAATACAATCGTCCACAATAAAACGAATCGTATGATCTTGTAAATTCGAAAGTCGCATGTTTTCTTTTGCCCATTGAATCATACCTTTTGAAGCATCGACATGCACAACTTCTTTCGCTCCCGCTTTTGAGCAGGCCATGGTAGCACCACCTGTATAGGCAAATAGATTTAAGATTCTTAAATCATCACGTTTTGATTCTTTGATCTTATTGGCCATAAAATCCCAGTTGCTAGCTTGTTCAGGGAATAGTCCTGTGTGTTTAAATCCGGTTGGACTGATTTTAAAGCGTAAACCTTTATATCCAATAGTCCAGAATTCTTTAACGGGCTTTTTCATTTCCCAATGACCACCACCCGATTTAGAACGGTGATATACAGCATCAGCTTTATTCCATGCACGCTCATCTTCAATTGGCCAGATTGCCACAGGATCCGGCCTTCTAAGAATCGTTTGATTCCATCTTTCTAATTTTTCTTTATTTCCAGTATCAATAACTTCATAGTCTTGCCATTCTTTAGCAATTTGATTCATACTTAGTTCTCCTTTAACTTCTTGATTATACCATACATTTGTCAACTATGATATAATAGAGTGTGACTCTAGAAGGAGGTTTTAACATGTTTGTTCAAATGATTTGTAAAGATCGAAATGAAAAAGAAATGAATGAATTGTATGAAGTTTTAGGACTGATCGCAAGACGAGAAGAAGTGCAAATTGAAGATCGTTATGATCATGTTGATATCTTAGTTTGTCCACAAGGAAAGATTGTTGTGACAGAAGAAGATGGCGATATGGTTTTACGTGCCAATACACGTCATGCAGGTCCAGGATTTCATGCGTTTGTGGTAGATATATTTAAAGATATTCAGGAAGAAATTCCTGGTGAATATGAACTAATGGATGATATGGAATTTGATAAGGATGAAGATTTTGATCGATTGAGTTCTATGTATGAGGATGAAATGGATTATATTCGTGGTGTTCTATTAGAAAATGAAGTGATGCGCCAACAAAATTATATGTATGATGAAACGTATTTCTTACCTCTTCAAAAAGAAAATCGCATTCTTACAAGTCAGGGGGATTTGGATTTAAAAGAATTTAAACATATGAATACTCGTGACTTGATGGATTCTTTCTATGTATGGAACAATTGGGAAAGAGATGCCAAATTCTATAAGAATTGTGCATTAACTTTACTTGCCAAAGAAGGTGTTGGAAAGTATACATTAATGAATGAAACAACGATTAAGCATGCCAATGATATTTGTGAATATATCGAGGCGGCTTATGAAAAGGATACGAATGTAGATCTTCCATTAGATGCATATGCTGACTTATGCGAAAAGTTGGGTAGGGAAAATAAATTACAGAATGCCAAAAATATGGAGCAAGAAGCGATTCAATATCGTATTAAAGAAGTGTATCATTTATTTGAAGATGCAAGAGTTGTTGCCAGCGGTGCAGCTGAAAGAAGCTATGATCCAGTAAATCAAGCCTTATGTTTAATGTCTCCATATACAGATGAAGCACAATGGGATTGGTTGATTCAGGCCAGTAAACAACCGGGTATTGTCACAAACTTAGATCATATTATGGAACAAGATCCAATCCAATATGATAAGAAAACAATTTGGATGGATTCATGGCAAGAAGACGGAATCTATGTATTAGAAGCTGTGCTTCGTTATAAAGAAAAATTCTTATATTTCCACGATGTATGTGCTAACAAAAAGGATTTAGCTTTCTTAGAACAATGCATTAAGGAATCTGGTTTTACTAAAACGCAACAAGACTAGGCAATGTCATAAGGCATTGTCTTTTTTCATGAAAAAAAAGGATCTTTGACGATCCTTATTTGTGTATATAGGCATATTGTTTTTTTGCGTATGGGCTCATTGTAGAAAATAAATCTTCAACTTTATATATAGCTTCTTTACCATCTACATTGAAATATTTTTTTAATAAATGTTTTTCGTTTTTATCACTTTCAACGATGATCAAATAATCATAGTTGTTTAATAAATTAACGATATTATCTTCATAAAATAAGCAGATTCCATCCACATGATCCGCAAATAACATATAACGCGTAATATATTGAAGATAATAGTTTGTGACTTGTGAATCTACATCACTTGCGTAAACCAAATATTTATGATGATCAATATCATTTTTTTTATTCCAGTTATCATCTATCACTTTCATAACTTTGTAGGGAAGGGATTGTGTATATTGATTCTGATTGTAGATCAATCCATTATATTCGCTTATTAAAGTTATCGTACAAATAACAAGAGTAATAATAACCGCAATTTGATAGTATTGTTTTGTCTTTATTGAATGGAAGGCTTTATAGTTATAATGATTGCCCATTTTAATTGAGAAAGCATTGGATAAGTCAATTGTGGCACAAAGCATGATACATCCGCAAAATAACACTACGATACTGGATGAGTAACGTTCAAATCCTGCAAGATAGAGGGCTTCATCAAGAGGCATAGAAAAGATATACATTGCCAATATGCCTATGTAATAAAGCACAAGCATAATGTTCAAACAAATCGTTGTATATATAAGTTTCAATTGTTTACGCCAGATTTTATAGTTTAAAATACAAACGACTAAGACGGCTACATCAAAGCATAAAACACCAAGTGTTTGTCTTGAGGATACATCAAAACATGTTTGAACGTATAGCTTACATATTTTTATAATGTCATCTGTACTTTTATTTGCTGCAGAAGCACTTGCCAAATCAAATTTATTTTTGATCCCGACAAATTCTAATTTCATATGGATTTGCCAAAACAGAATAGGTAAGTAGGACGTGACTAAAATCAAAGAATATTTTAATTTCTTTTGTTTCATAGAAATATACATATAGTATATGATCGCAATCAAGACAAACAAAGAACCTGTACTTTTAATAATTGTCAACAAACCAAGAATTGGAATTAGAATCCATGCTTTTTTTAAATCATTTCGATATGTGTAGATAATCGCAATACTTGCAAGACACATTGTGGGTAGAATAAAATCTACAAGTAAGTTGTTTATACGAATTGTAATATTAAAAATAGAGAGTAGGGAGCATCCTGCTGCTAAAAAAGAATATAGAAGAAACCTTTTCTTTTCTTCTATGATTCCAAATAGACAATAGAAACTTGAAAATATAATCAGTCCTTGAAGAAACAACATGGTAGATTGTGCATGTCCTAAGAATAGACATCCATAATAGATCCATGAACATGTTCCTAATGGATAATTTTTAAAATCTATGACAGTAGAGTTTATTGTGGGAAATGCATTAGTCTTTAATGTGTTTTTTATAATGATAGCCCAATGCGAAAAATTATCATAATGAATAAAGTTTGCGTGTAATAAGAAACTTAAAAAGATGACACTTCCTATTAGAAAACATAAGTTTGAAAGTGAAATCCATTGTATATAGTTTTCCCATTCTTTTTTTAATAGAAAATATATCATTAAAACAAAACCCAACATGTATAAAATGATAGATGCGGGCAAAAGAACTTTTAATAATCCTGCAGTATATACAATTAGAGTAATTATTGAAATTGTAAATAATGGGGCAAAATAATAATTTATTTTTTTACAAAAGTAAGTTAAGTATCCAATGGTGCTACATATGTAGCCTAGGCTTAATAAAATATTCAATTTAGTTAGCTCCTTTGTTTCAAATCAACTAAGAGTTGATCGATTAAATTGTTCTGTATAATCGTATCTAAATTTGTAATTTTAAATAATATACGATCTGAAAGTTGTCTTTCTGGTTTTAAAAGTAAGTTAATATTTGAATCTGTAATCCATTTATAATATTCTAAATTTTCATCATACAGTTTTAAGTGGGATACAGATATATATTTGAAATTGAAATCTTCAATATATCCAGTTGTTCCATTTTCAAAACATATTTTTTTGTGTATATTCATACGTATTGATTTTCTTCTTTCTATCTGTACTTTTTTAATACGATATTGAATATTACGGATGAAATCATCATAGGCCGTAGACCACAGATCCATTTCTACAGGCAAAGAGTGGTTTCGATCATAAATGATTTGGGAATATTGACTTTTATCTTTTGATGATACGGGTTTGACTTTTAAAGCATATAACCATTGATTATTTTGTTTGCGAACATTCACAATTGAACCTGTAAGTGTAGCACGATAATTTCTGTCATGTAATTGAATTTTAACGTTTTGGTCATCAGGAATATAATATTCTGTATCTGTAAGTAAGGATATTCCTTGGTCAGATAAGTCATAGGTAGTCGCATTAAAAGCATAGTTGTTATAACTAACTTTTGCGCTAACACTTGCCTTGATTCTTTCACTTTTACGTGGAGAGGGTCTTCCTAGCATAAAGAATAAAGCATATAGGATAGCAACCAAATTATAGAATAGCCAGAATAAAATGATGCTGCTGTAAATCAATGCCCATCCATATTTTCCTCTTACATATCGTATGATTGCGAGTACAGAAAGAATTAAAAGAAGAATATGTGGAATCGCATAATATATATTCTTATTTTGGCTTGCGTCTTTCTTCTTGTTTGTAACTTTAAAAGTACGTTGATGGATATGCAATGTTTCTAACAATACTGGAAATATTAAATATGGAGCTAGCACTGTATCAATAACTTGTGACCATCTTTGATTTCGAATATTGCTTGAAAGATAGCGCATAGAGATACTGTAGAAAAAATAAGCTGGCAACCAAAAAATCAATAAAGATTTAAAATCCGTATTCACAACTTGAAAGTCAAAAAGCGCAAACATAATGGGCGCTAGAATAAAAATAATTCGATTGAAGAAAGACCACCAATATAAGTAGGCACTTAAATATGTAAGGCGTGCAGCAAGAGGTAGTTTTGGTGTAAAAATAGCTTGTGTATTTTGAATACTTTGTATAACACCTCGAGCCCATCGAGTCCTTTGTTTATACATACTAGAAATAGTGGTTGTAGAAAGTCCTGCAGCTTGTACTTCGTGGGTCGCATATGTTATGTATCCTTCTTTTTGAATGCGAACACTAGTTTCAAAATCTTCTGTAATTGTTTTTAATGGGAAACCACCAATATCCATTAGAGCTTGCCTTGAAATAATGGTATTACTTCCTGTATATGCAATCGCATTGGATGAGTTACGCATGATATTTACTTCTTTAGAAAAGAAGTCTTGTTCATTTGGAATTGTGTTTTCGGCAAATAAGTTAAATTGAAATAAGTCTGGATTGTAAAAACTTTGAGGAGTTTGAATTAATCCAATTTTCATTGATTTTGTATCTTCTAATTCTTCATTTGCCCTTTTTCTCCAAACATCATCTTCTTTAATATATTTTGGCAACAAGAAATAAGGTACGGTTTTCATTAAAAATGTATGTTGTGGAATCATATCCGCATCAAATGTGGCGACTAAAGGTGAGTGTGTATGTTCTAAGGCATTGTTCAAATTTCCTGATTTAGCTTGTTTATTATTCGCCAATCCAAGATAGCCAATATTTAAGGATTTGGCTAATTCATGAACTTCCTTTCGGTTTCCATCATCACAAAAGTAAATGTGTACTTTGTTTGTATTTGGGTAGTCCATGTAAGTACAAGCGTTTGCGGTCTTATACAATAAATCACAACTTTCATTATGTGTTGCAATAAATACATCAATGTCTGGATAGTCTTCATCTTGTATATCTGGCAGGTCTAATTGGTAATTATCACTTTTTATTTTTCGATAATAAAGTTCAAATGTTGTAAATACCGTGATAGTTTCTGCTACGATCAACAAAATGCCAAATATCACTTGTAAAATTCCTTCTTGAAATGGAAGTGTAAAGAAAACTCTCCATAGTAAATAGATCGTCATTAATATAGATGTTACGATAAAAAATATTGTTTTCTTTGTATGTTGTTGTTCTTTTTTCATGCTGCCTCCTTAAATACCCATGTTTTTTGTATGTTATAACTAAATATAAATAATACAGAATCAACTATTGGTTTTGCGATTTTTGTATTTATATGAAGTAAATTCGAAAACAAATAAACGAAGCATGAAGAAAGAATAATCAATGTCAGTGCGAGTATAAAATATTTTAAAAGAGAGTTTTTTTGAGTGCTTGTTTTAAACACGAATTTCTTATTAAATATAAAATTACATAACATAGAAATAATTCTTGCGATGAATGTTGCAATGCTTATTCTTAAAAATGCATTACTTAAATTTGAGAATAAATCTAATAAAATCCAGCAGAAAACAATATCGATAAGTGAGCATAGTAAAGAGGTGGATAAAAATTTTGTGACTTGGCCAAAAAGTACTTTACCAATTCTTTTACTATCTTCTAATACTTGATAGTGTGTTCCTGCATTGTTGTCTTCATAGACAGTTTGAATAGGATATGTAGAAATTTGAATATCTTGTTGAATAGCTGAAATTAATACTTGTGTTTCATATTCAAATCTTTCTCCAGGGACTTCGAGCATAAAAGGTGTTAATTCTTTTCTAAAAGCTCTTAATCCAGTTTGTGTATCAGAAAGCCACTTTCCATACAGAATAAAAATAAGAATGGATGTGAATGTATTTCCTATTTTTGATTTGAATGGTACGTGTTTTTGTGAAAAATCACGACAACCAAAAATAAAATCGTTATTATTTTGATTTAATTGTTTTGAAATTTGATAAACGTCTTCAACTAAATGTTGACCATCACAATCGACTGTGATAATTCCCGAATAATTTTGGATAGTATCATCAATATATTTATATCCGTGTTTTAATGCGTATCCTTTTCCTTTATTTGTGTTGTAGCCAATAACTTGAACTTCATCATATTGATTGATGCAATCAAATATTGGCTGGTATTCCGCTTTTGATCCGTCGTTGACAACAACGATAGAAGAAAAGTAATTCTTCAATTGTTTAATATAGTTTATGAACTTTTTATTTGGTTCAAAAGAAGGAATAAGTATAATTGTTCCTTGTTCTTTCATAATCAATCTTCCCTTGCATATAGCTTATAAAATATAAAGTATCATAATTGATATGTCAAGTTACAATTGTTATAAGATATATATTACAATTGCATTTTTGCTTACACGATGTAAAGTTGACATATTTTGCACATGCACCATATTCATTCTTTTTTGACATTTTATCAATTTTATAATTTTTTTTGACCTTTTAACTGTTAAATGTTACGTTTCTTTTAGAATGTGATTCTTTAAAAACATACGCATTTCTATTAAAAGTGTGTTCGTATGTCCCATAACTAAAGGTTTTTAAAAATATCAATGTTTTTACCCTCTAAAAAAAATAATGCAAACGTCTAAAGACAAGACTTTTACCAATCAAAAATAGATGTTTTATATTTTAGGAGTGCTCATATTTCTGAGCACTTTTTATGTGTTTTATGGTAAAATTGATACGGTGATTAAAAATTATGAGTAACTCAATATTAGATACATTAAATGAAAATCAAAGAACGGCTGCAACGACAATTAACGAACATGTTCGTATTATTGCGGGAGCAGGTAGTGGAAAAACACGTGTCTTAATGGCACGTATTGTTTATTTGGTCCAAGATTGTGGTATTTTACCAAATCGTATCTTGGCCATTACATTTACAAATAAAGCAGCAAATGAAATGAAAACTCGATTAACTGCACAACTAGGCAGTATGGCAAGTGTGGTGCGTATTTCAACAATTCACTCTTTATGTGTAAGAATGCTTAGAGAAGATGCTGACTTGATTGGATACCCAAAAACATTCGCAATTATGGATCCGGAAGATCAAAAGGCCATCTTAAAACCAATTTATAAAACATTAGAAGTCGATAAAACAACGATTTCTTATAATCGTGCACTTGGCGCTATTAGTGCTTATAAGACAAACTATATTGATCCACAAATGGCCGCAAATATGGCTATGGATGATGTAAGTATTACTTTAGCTAAAATCTATGCAGGTTACGAAGCACGTCGTAATGAAATGAAAGCTATGGATTTTGATGATTTATTATTAGAAGGACATCGCTTATTAAATAGTGTTTCTTCTGTTCGAGAAAAATGGCAAAATCGTTTAGATTACATTCATGTAGATGAATTCCAGGATGTGGACCCTATCCAGTATGGAATCATCAAGCTATTAACAGGTAAAAATACACACTTATGTGTTGTAGGAGATCCAGACCAGACAATCTATACTTGGCGTGGAGCAAGTGTTGATATTATCTTGAAATTTAATAAAGATTTTGAACCTTGTAAAACGGTCATCTTGAATGAAAACTATCGTTCAACACAACCTATACTAGATGCAAGTAATGCGGTTATTAAATACAATAAGGAACGTATTGATAAAGATTTATATACAAAACTTCCTGGTGATGAAAAGATCACAATGTTTGAAGGAAAAGAAGATAGCGAAGAACCAATCTTTGTGGCTCGTCAAATCAATGAAAAACATAAAAAAGGTTTGGAATATAAAGATATGGCGATTCTTTATCGTTCAAACTATTCTTCACGTGCATTTGAAAGAATTTTTAAATCCGTAGGTATTCCATATGTGATTTATGGTGGAATTCGTTTCTATGAACGACAAGAAATCAAAGACGCCCTATGTTATTTAAGATTATGTACAAACCGTAACGAAGAAGATCCAGACCAAATGGCATTAGATTTAGCCGTACTACGTGTGATCAATGTGCCTAGACGTGGTATTGGTGCACGTACAATTGAAAATCTTCAAAAACAAGCCGCTCAAAGACACATGAATCTATATGATGTCATGAAAGATCCAATTGGATTAAGTACAGCAGTTACCAAGAAATGTGAAATGTTTGTAGATTTAATTGAAGATTTACGTGAAAATAGAGAACATTATGCCTTAGAAGATTTTTTGGATTATGTATTAGATACAACAGGCTATATTTCGATGTTGAAAGAAGATCGCGAAAGTGGTCAAGATCGAATTGATAATTTAAAAGAATTAAAAGAAGACATTGCCCAAAGCATGATCGAAGATCCGGAAATGACTTTAGAATCTTATTTACAAGACATTGCCTTATTTACAGATAAAACACAAGAAACAAGTGAAAATACAGTAAGCTTAATGACAGTGCATGCCGCAAAAGGATTAGAGTTTGATACAGTATTCTTAGTTAACTTTAATGATGGTGTGTTCCCAAGTTCAAGAGCTTGTGATGAAGGTGGCATGAAAGCTTTAGAAGAAGAAAGAAGACTTCTATATGTTGCGATGACACGTGCTAAAAAAACACTATACATTACATGGAATACAGGCTTTAGTTATATGCAGGATGCGTTTAAAACACCAAGTCGTTTTAGAGCTGAAATCCCAATGGAATATATTGTCCAAGAAGAAAAAGAAAAGGCACCAAAACAACCAAAGGCTGTTGTTTCTCAATCCTTAACAGGAAGACCATCTAAGCTTGGTGCGAATAAAAAGAAAGTGCGTTTACGTAAAGGGGATGCCGTTGAACATACAATTTATGGTCAGGGTGTTGTACTTGAAATTCGTGGAGATGTCGCAACGATTGCCTTTGGTCATACAATTGGTGTGAAAAAATTAAATGCAGCACATCCTTCTATAAAGAAAGCCTAGGTGAGTATGATGGATGAAAAGGCAAGAATTTTAGAATTACGTAAAGAATTAGAAAAGTATTCTATCGAATATTATGTATATGATAATCCAAGCATAACCGATCAAGAATACGATCGTTTAATGCAGGAACTAATGGCATTGGAAGAAAAATATCCAGAAATGTTTGATGCGACAAGTCCTAGTCAAAGAATCATTGGCTCTGTACTTGATGGCTTTGAAAAAGTGACACATGATACGCAGATGCTTTCTTTGTCAAATGTCTTTAATAAAGAAGAAATTGAAGAATTTGTTCAAAGAATCTCAGAAAGTGTTTCAAATCCAGAATTTGTCGTAGAATGCAAATACGACGGACTTGCGATGGCTTTACTTTATGATGATGGAAACTTTACTAGAGCCGTGACAAGAGGGGATGGAATTGTTGGAGAAGATGTTTCAAATAATGTGAAAACCATTCTTTCCATACCAATGCATATTCCTGAAATGCGTCATGTTGAAGTTCGTGGTGAAGTCTATATGCCTAAGGCTAGCTTTGAACAATTAAATAAAAGACAAGAAGAAAAAGGCTTGGCCCCTTTTGCGAATCCAAGAAATGCAGCTGCAGGAAGCATTCGACAATTGGATTCAAGCGTATGTGCTAGCCGTAAATTAGATGCCTATTGGTATTATTTCCAGAATGCTTCCGATTTTGCCGTACAAACACAAGAAGAAGCATTGCAAGCAATGTCTAAGATGCATTTTAGAACCAATCCATTGCGAAAAGTTTGTACAACGGTTGAGCAGATTTGGCAATTTATTCAAGAAATTCAAGAAAAACGTGAGGATCTGCCATATGAAATCGATGGTATGGTCATTAAATTAAATAATTTAGCGGATCAAAGAAGGCTTGGAAGTACTGCGAAGGTTCCACGTTATGCGACAGCCTACAAATTTCCAGCACAAGAAGTATTGACACGATTAAAAGACATTGTGATTACAGTAGGGCGTACAGGGAAAATTACACCGAATGCCGTATTAGAACCAGTACGTGTTGCTGGAACTACAGTGAGTGCTGCTCAACTTCATAATGAAGATATGATTGTCAATAAAGATCTTCGTATTGGTGATATTGTTGTTGTTCGAAAGGCTGGAGAAATTATTCCGGAAGTGGTAACAAGCGTTCCTGAAAGAAGAGATGGAACACAAGTGCCATACAAGTTTCCAACGACTTGTCCAATTTGTGGTTCCCATTTAGTGCGATTACCTGATGAAGCAGCACACTATTGTATCAATCAAGATTGTCCAGCTCGTGTTGTTGAAAGTATGATTCATTTTGCTTCAAGAGATGCGATGAATATTGATACTTTAGGCGATAAAAAAATTGAACAGCTCCATGAATGGGGCTATTTGAATTCGATTGAAGATATCTATTTTCTAGATCGTTATTATGATGAATTGATTGAAAAGCCAGGCTATCAAAAAAAGTCTGTGGATAAGCTTTTGGAATCGATTGAAAAAAGTAAGAAACAACCATTAGGTGTTATTTTATATGGTTTAGGAATTCGCCAAGTTGGTAAAAAAGCCGCAATGATCTTGGCTGAGCAATTTGGTGATATTGATACTTTAATGCATGCTTGTGTTGATGAATTAGTTTTAATTCATGATATTGGCTTGATTACAGCTTCAAGTGTTGTGGCATTCTTTAAAGAAGAAAAGAATCTTCATTTAATTGATGTATTAAAACAGGCTGGATGTAATTTCAAGCAAGAAAAGAAACAAGTCGTTGAAAGTCGATTCACTAATAAAACATGTGTTTTAACGGGTACATTAGAGCATTATACGCGTAATGAGGCAAAAGCTATTTTAGAATCATTAGGAGCAAATGTTTCTGGCTCTGTATCCAAAAAGACGGATTATGTTATTTATGGTACAGCTGCAGGATCTAAGCTTACAAAGGCACAAAGCTTAGGCGTTATGACAATGAGTGAAGAAGAATTTGTACAGGAGGTAGAAAATGCGAAAGAGTAAATTATTGATTGGTTTATTAGCAATGAGTTTATGCGCTTGTTCTACCGGTAATAAAAATCAGGCAAATGCCTTAGATGAAGATTCGTATCAGGCTATTTTGCCTTATGAAGCAAGTGATACACGAAGTAAACATGTAGGATTGATCAACGATACAGATTTGCGTGTTGAAATGGAAAGTGGATTGATGGATCTTTCGAAGAAATATTTTTCCACTTCTTCTGTAGGTTATAAGACACACCAATTCTTAGATTATGACGAATTAGATGCGACAGACGGATCTAGAGGATTACTTGGAACGGTTCGTGATGGCAATCCCAATGGTCTAAATCCAAGTGCAGATGAAGAATTTGATACGGGAAATGGAATTGTTACAAATGCGACAATTCTAGTGGATATTTATGAATTAGACTGGTATACCAACGATACATTAAAAGGTATTTCATTGGGTTTAGTTGTCAATGGAAACTTAAATGCATCCGATGGATCGAGTGTAGATATTACGGATGAAAAGATGCAAAATTATTTGGAAGTGACTTTTTCTAAATTAGCATCTTATATGCATGAGCGTTTTAATGAAATTAATAAAAATATTCCTATCTATATAGCGGCCTATAAATTGGACGATACAAATACGACAGATAAGGGTGGCTATGTATATGAAGGTTATTATAAGGGTGGACAAGGAAATTTTACATCTTTAACACAAGAATGGGTCTTAGTTCCAAGCTCTCGCTTTACAGAATTGGATGCAACGGCCGCGGATGAATTTACAACCTTTAAAGAAGAGATAGCGAACGTTTTACCAGACAACACGTTTGTGACAGGAGAAGCGAAGTTCGAATCGAAAAAACTAAGAAAATTAAATTTGACAATTACAGCACATGGAAAAACAGCTGGAGAAGTTTTAGCTATCATTGAATATGCGAAAGATCAAATGAGTACATTTGAAACGAAGAAGTGTGACTATTTGATTACCATTCTAAATGATGATACAGTGTATGCATTAATAGAAAGAAAATCTGGTTCAAGTGAATGTAATGTGATCAGTAAGATATAGGAGGAGAATATGGAAAAGTTCAGTACAGAATATTTTCACAAATTAGCAAACGACTTAAAGTTTGATTTGAGTGACGAAGAAATCGAAGAATTGAAAAAAGATTTTGTTGCCGTCGAGAAGCAAGTATCCCTTTTTGAAAAAGTGGACACCCAAGGGGTAGAACCTATGGTCTATCCTTTTGAAACACCTACAGTCTTCTTAAGAGAAGATGTTGTAAGTGACGTATTAACGCAAGAAGAAGCATTAAAAAATGTTAAAGATGCTCGTATGGGACATGTTCACGTTCCAAAGGTGGTGAAGTAAGATGGAAATTTCAAATTGTGTAAATAAAAATGTGGCTATTGAAAAAATCAATGCCGTACAACCAAAGTTAAATGCGGTTGTAACTATGATCGATGAAGATGTGAACACAAATGCAGGAAAGCTTGCTGGTGTTCCAGTCGCATTGAAAGATAACATTTCTACTTGCGGTATTAAAACTACGGCAAGCAGTCGTATTTTAGATAACTATGTTCCTGTTTATGATGCGACAATCGTAAAGAAATTAAGAGAAGCTGGTGCTGATTTTGTATGTAAAGCAAGTATGGATGAGCTTGGTATGGGTGGAACCAATAAAAATGCCTATACAGGAGCTGTACACAATCCTTACGATTTAGACCGTATTCCAGGAGGATCTAGTGGAGGATGTGCTGCTTTAGTTGCCGCAGGATGTGTACCTTTGGCAATTGGTACAGATACAGGTGATAGTGTTCGAAAACCTGCAGCATATTGTGGTGTTGTTGGTGTAAAACCAACTTATGGACGTATTTCACGTTATGGAATTATTCCTTATGCAAGTTCTTTGGATCACGTTGGATATTTTACGACAAATGTAAAAGATGCAGCTTTAGCTTTAGAAGTTTTGGCAGGTCGTGATGACCATGATATGACTTCAAGCTACAAAGAAGTTGGTGAATATTCGAAATTATTGAATAGTGATCTTACAAATAAAACAATTGGTGTATTTAAAACCGTTTTCGATGAAGTTGAAAATGAAGAGTTAAAAGCGCAATTTAATGCCTTAGTTTCTAAATTAGAAGAAAAAGGGGCAAAAATTGTCAATGTTGAAATGCCGAAAGAATACATGGAATTGATTGCCCCTGTTTATAAAACAATTGCGAATGCAGAAGCAACGGCCAACCATTCAAATTTAGATGGTATTCGTTTTGGTATGCGTGAAGAAGGTCAAGATTTAGAAGAGGTCATGACAAATACACGTACAAAAGGGTTCTCAAGTTATGTTCGTGCTCGTTTTGTGATTGGCTCTTATTCTTTATTTGAAGAAAACCAAGATCGTTTATTTAGAAAAGCACAAAAGATTCGTCGTTTAATTGTTCAAGCTTATGCGAAGATGTTTGAAGAATGTGATGCTGTATTAAGTGTTGCAGCACCAACAATTGCACCATTGATCCATGAAAGTTCAAATGTTCGTTTTGGTGTATCTAGTTTTGCCGAAGAGCATATGCAACTACAAAATTTCTCTGGTTATCCAAGTATTACACTTCCTTTAGGTAAAGTTGATTCTATGCCTGTAGCTGTGAATTTAACTTGTAAGCCATTTGAAGAACAAAAAATGTTTGATGTGTCAAGTGCTATTGAAGAGTGCACTGGTTTAAAAGGACAATGTGTGGAGGGATAGGAATGAATTATTTTGTAACAATTGGTATTGAAATTCACTGTGAATTAAAGACAAACACAAAAATGTTTTCAGGTGCTCCCGTTCGTTTTGGAGAAACGGCAAATACATGTACAAGCGTTGTTGATTTAGGACATCCTGGATGTTTACCTTGTGTAAATAAAGAGGCCGTAGCTTTAGCTATTAAGGCATGTACAGCTATGCATTGTGATCTAGAAACATTGGTTCGTTTTGACCGTAAAAACTATTATTATTCAGATCTTCCTAAGGGATTTCAAATTACACAACAATTCCATCCAATCGGAACAAATGGTTATGTAGAAATTGATGTAGATGGCAAAAAGAAACAAATTCGTATCGAACGTATTCATATGGAAGAGGATACCGCAAAACAGTTCCATAAAGAGACAGGTACTTATATTGATTTCAACCGTGCGGGTACGCCATTGATTGAAATTGTATCTAAGCCAGATATGCATAGCGCAAAAGAAGCAGCGGCTTATGTAGAAACCTTACGTAAAAACCTTCTATATTTGAATGTCAGTGACGTTAAGATGGAAGAGGGAAGTATGCGTTGTGATGTCAATATTTCGTTGAGTAAAGATAAAGATACTTTAGGAACAAAGACAGAAATCAAAAACTTGAACTCGATTGCGAATGTACAAAAGGCGGTTCAAGCTGAAATTGAACGTCAAAGTGCCTTGTTAGATGCAGGCGAAAAAATAGAACAGGCGACTCGTCGTTATGATGAAGCACAAAAAACTACAATTCTAATGCGTAAAAAAGAAGGAAATGTTGACTATAAATATTTCCCAGAACCAAATATTTTCCCAATCCAATTAGATCTTGACTGGGTTAAATCCATTCAAGATAACTTAGAAGAGCTTCCAGATGCACGTTTAGCACGTTTCATGAAAGATTATGAACTTGGTGAATATGATGCGAGTGTATTGGTTTCAGATCGTGAAATGGCGGATTTCTTTGAAGAAGTATTGAAATCTACAAAATTTGCGAAAAAAGCATGTAACTGGGTGATTGGGGATGTTTCAGCTTATTTAAATAAAAATAATTTAAGCTTCAAAAATATTCCTTGTTCAAGTGAAAACTTAGCTAGTTTGATCAATGTTATTGAGGCTGGTGAAATTAGTGGTAAACAAGGTAAAGTCGTCTTTGAAGAAGTTATGCAAGGAAAAGATCCTAAGAAGGTCATCGAAGAAAAGGGAATGAAACAAGTGAGTGATGATGGTGCTATTTTGGCAATCGTCAATAGTGTTTTAGATGCCAACCCTCAATCTATTGAAGATTTTAAAAATGGTAAGGATCGTGCTGTAGGATTCTTGGTTGGACAGGTCATGAAGGCAAGTCGTGGACAGGCAAATCCTAAGCGCACAAACGAATTGATTCAAGAAGAGTTAAAGAAAAGATAAAAGTCTGATTCATTCAGACTTTTAATGTTTTTATATCCTGTGGTATAATAATAATGTTGTTAGGAGGTTTTTTATGGCCAAGATGAAACGTAAAAGAGTTGCTTCCAATAAATCTAAAGGACAAGGACATAAACTTGTATGGTTTACGTTAATTATAATTATGATTCCGGTTGTGATTGTGGGTTATGTATTATTGACGAGTATAGGTGGGCAAAATCATCCTGTTGAAGGAAGCCGTTTTTCTAAAACAGATTTAGACCCAGCTATTACGGATGATAATATTTCATCATTAGAGAGTGCACTTTCCAATATTGAAAATGTAGATAAAGTAAGTGTGAATCTATTGAGTGCTACACTTAGAGTACATATTGATTTGGTAGATAGTGCTACGGATGATGTGGCAAGTGCAGCTATTGATAGTGCTTATAATATTGTGAATGAGCAACTTCCAATTGATACATATTTTACAAACAAAGATGGATCAAAAATGTATGATTTAGAAATTGATTCTTATAATTATTTAATTGATGATACACATACTGTGGATGGTTGGACATATTTAAAATTGACAAAGACAGGTGCAAGTAGTGGTCCTATAACAGACAATATGACAGCCGCTAAAGATGCAGAGCTTTCAAATCAATTAAAAGCAGCAAGTGAACAAATTCAACAGAATAACGCAAATGCACAAAATGAAGAGGATGGACAATAAGCGTCCATCTTTTTTCTTGGAGGTAAAACAAAAATGAAATTATATATTGATCAAAAGAATAATGTAGTAACGATGCATGAAGCTAGTGGGGATATGAAATGTTTTGAAGAGTTCGAAAATAGTAAACCCTATACGTTTGATACAGTAAAAGAAGTAAAGGGTTTAGAAAATTCAGTCCATATATTGCTCAATACAAGTATGATCGATGAAAAATGGATCTATATGAATTTAAAAAAGTATATTTCAAAACAGGATCGTGTTTGTATATTACCATTTAGCTTTTTTGAGGATACAAAAAATGAGGCTGACTGGGATAAACAATATGCACCAGGACAAGGCATATGGTATCGTTCGAATCAAGATGTATTTTACAAATATGGTATTGGCAAAGATCAAATTGTATGGGTGAATTATTTTAAAGATACAATCGATGAAATGAAGATGAAAATATTAAATAGTTCCATTTTAATGTTGACAGGTGGAGCTCCAGATTTGATGATGAAGCGCATCAAAGAAAAAAAGCTGAAGAAAATCATTAAAAATTATAAGGGTATTATGATCGGATATAGTGCTGGAGCTATGATCCAACTGGATTTGTATCATATAAGTCCAGATGAAGATTATCCAAAATTTTCGTATCAAAATGGTTTAGGTTGTTTATCGGGATTTGATATTGAACCCCATTTTAGAAGAAGTAAGATTCAAATGGAAAGTATTGAAAAAGTCAAAGAAGAAAAAGGAATTTCCATATATGGAATCTATGAAGATGGTGGCATGATCATCGATAAGGGTATTACTTGTTTTGGAAAAATCGATTTATTTTGATTATTATTTGCACAAATTAATCTAAAATTTGCACAATTTAGTTTTTAGTTATTTTTTCATGTTAAATTCACATTAATATGGGATACTTAATATAGTGAGTCACATGTGAAATGGTTAGAAATAGGAGAGTGTAGATGAAATTTTGTAAGTTGATCACAGAAGTGGATCTAGAATTGTTGGAGTGGCTTTTAAATAATGGATATCCCATTGATCGTATTGAAGAAAATGGACAGGTGTATTATAAAACACCGGCCATGCTTTGTCAGAATATGAAGGTCAATGATGAGGTTACAAATTACAGTAATGGTTTGATTCATATGGACATTGAAAATGTTCGAAGAAAAAGAGGGTTATATAAAACTGGAGATCTGTTGATTGATATGGATTCGAATATTATTCAAAAGAGACTTGAAAAAATTATGGTTTCTAAAGCAGCCTTTACAATTATTACAACATTAATGGATGTACCGCATAAGACAGTTTCTCGAAATGCGTTGGTCTTTTACTTGGAACAAGCTTATCACCATGAGATTTTAGATAATACTTTAACTGTACATATTGCCACAATTCGTCGTTTACTGGGTGATGAATACATTGGAACGCATAAAACAGTGGGTTATTTTTGGCAGTTTGACGTATTTAAAGTGGGATAAAGTTGAAAAATAGCCTCAAATAAAGGTATAATATAAAAGCGTTGGAAGGAGATTTTAGATTATGCCACATCTATTTGAGTCTAAAGATAGTTTTAAAGAGAATTTTAAAGAAGCTGTTTCTGATGCCTACGGACGTGATTTTGAAGATACATATCTAGAGGAGAGATATATTGTCCTAGGTAATATGATTCGTGATTTTGCTGGAGAGCATTGGAGAGAAACAAAAAATGCGATCAAGAAAACGGAATCGAAACAGCTTTATTATTTTTCTATGGAATTTTTGATGGGTCGTTTAATGACTAGCAACCTAATGAACCTTAACATTTATGATGTTGTAAAAGATGGATTAAAAGATTTAGGTATGGACATTAATGACATGGAAAATATTGAAAGCGATGCAGGATTAGGAAATGGTGGTTTAGGAAGACTAGCTGCTTGTTTCATGGATTCATTAGCATCTCTTGATTTAGCCGGACACGGTAACTGTATTCGTTATCGTTATGGTTTGTTTAAACAAAAAATTGAAAATAACCAACAAGTTGAATTGCCAGATTGCTGGTTAAAAAATGGTAATGTTTGGGAAGTATGGAAACCACAACATGCTGTTAAAGTAAAATTTGGTGGATATGTTGATGGATATATGGATGGATATGGAAAATTCCATGCACAACATCACCCAGATTTTGTTGTACGTGCTGTACCTTATGATGAACCAATTGTAGGATATCACACAACAACTACAAATACACTTCGTTTATGGGATGCAGAAGTTGATGAAGATTCTGTAAACTCAGGTGGATTAAATGAATATTTGAATCAAGTAACAGCTATTACAGCAAATGTATATCCAGATGATTCAACAATCGAAGGAAAACGTTTACGTTTAACACAAGAATACTTCTTCGTATGCGCTGGTATTGATCAAATTATTCGTTCACACTTACGCGTATATCCAAGTTTAGATAACTTAGGAGATAAAGTTGCAATCCAATTAAATGATACACACCCAGTATTGGTTATTCCTGAATTAATGCGTGTATTATTAGATGACTATTTCTATGATTGGGATGATGCATGGAATATTGTAACAAAGACTGTTGCATATACAAACCATACAGTTATGGCAGAAGCTCTAGAAAAATGGCCACAAGACATGGTTCGTTCATTGTTGCCACGTCTATATATGATCATTGAAGAAATTAACCGTCGTTTTAAATATGATGTAGATCACAGAGGATTATGTGGAATTTTCAACAATGTTTCTATCCTTAAAGAAGGACAAGTTCACATGGCTAACTTGGCTGTTGTTGGTTCACATAGTGTAAATGGTGTTGCAAAACTTCACTCTGAAATTTTAGTAAATGATGTGTTCAAAGATTTTGTGACAATTTATCCAAATAAATTTAACAATAAAACAAATGGTATTACACACCGTAGATGGTTATTGTTCTCAAACCCTCAATTAACAAAATTGTTAGAAGAAACAATTGGCGATGAGTTCAAAACAAATCCAGAAAAATTAGAAGATTTAATGGCACACGTTGAAGATGAAGCTTTACAAAATAAATTCATGGATGTGAAATTAGAACGTAAAAAGATTTTGGTTGCCTATGTAAAAGAAAATCTTGGTATTGACATTGATGTAAATTCGATTTTTGACTGCCAGGCAAAACGTTTACATGCATACAAACGTCAATTGTTGAATATCTTCCACGTTATGTATTTATACTTAAGAATGAAACAAGATCCTTCATTCAGAATTTATCCTCGTACATTCTTCTATTCTGCAAAAGCTGCAGCTAGTTATGATTTAGCGAAGGAAATCATTAAATTAATCAACATGGTTGCCAATGTGGTTAATAATGATCCAGAAATTTCTAAATATATGAAGGTTGTATTCATTCCTAACTATTCAGTTTCTATTGCCGAAATCTTATTGAATGCTGCAGATGTTTCTGAACAGATTTCTACAGTTGGTAAAGAAGCTAGTGGTACTGGAAACATGAAATACATGATGAATGGTGCTATTACACTTGGTACATTAGATGGTGCTAATGTTGAAATCGTTGAGCGTGTTGGATATGAAAATGCTGAAATCTTCGGTTTACATGTAGAAGACATTAATGAACTTCGTCATGAAAACTCATATAATGCATGGAACTTATATAACAAAAGCTACAATATTCGCATGGTAATTGATTCGCTTAAAAACTGCACTTGGTCAAATGATCCAAATGAATTTAAGTTGATCAACAACGACTTAATGATGCGTAATGATGAATTCTTCGTATTAGCTGACTTTGATGCATATGTATATGCTCAAGAAAAAGTACAAGCTCGCTACATGGATAAGTCTCGTTGGGCTAAGACAATGTTAATTAACATTGCGAAGTCTGGATATTTCTCAAGTGATCGTACAATTAGCGAATACGCAAAAGAAATTTGGGATTTAAAACCATTGTCATTTGAAAAATAAAAATACTTTAAAAGATCATATCTTTGATGATATGGTCTTTTTTTCATGGTAAAATGGATTTGTATGAATGAAATTCTTTTTGCGGAAATCTACTATATATGTATAGCTATCATGTTGATTCTAGGCTTTAAAACGTATCGTTCCATGATGAAAAACAGTCAAAAAGTCAGCTTTTTGGCAGTTGTCTTTGTACATATATTATATTTTCAAACCGATTTAGTACGAATGAGTAATGTGCAGAATCTTTTCTTGAATGAAATGAGTTTTCTGTTCTTTTCATTGTGTACTTTTTCATGGTTTAACTACATTTTAACAATGTTAGAAATACAGTATGTCAAAAAAACACAAACGCTTATAGCTTTTATTCCTTTGATTGTAAGTGTTGTTTTATTATTAATGAATCCATTAAATGGCATATTGTTTAAAATTAATCAAAATGGGAATTTTCAAGAAGGACCATTCTATCTTTTGTGTGTATTTATAAATGATCTCTATTTTATGGTTGGAGCTTATCAATCTTATGTGTATAGTTGTAGGGCCAAAAATTATCAACAAAAGAAATCCTATCAGATTTTAGGAATATACATGGCTGTTATGTTGATTGTAGGTACGCTTCAAGATATTTTTCGCCAGGTTCCTATCTTTTGTGTAGGAACTAGTCTTAGTATCCTTATTGTATATATAAGTTTAGAAGAACAAATGATTTCTATTGATCCATTAACACAATTGAATAACCGTAATCGTATGGAACAGCATTTATTTGAGTGTGTAAAAAGTCAAGATTTAAATATGTACTTGTTAGTGTTGGACGTGAATAGATTTAAGAAAATCAACGATGAGCATGGACATGCGCAAGGGGATTTAGCATTAAAGGCCATCGCGAACTGTTTAAAAGAATCTTGTATTGGAAAAAGTGATTTTATTGCTCGTTATGGCGGTGATGAATTTGTGATTGTCTATAAAGGAAATGATGTAGAAGGATTATGCCAAAGAATTCATACTTATATACAACAATTATCTTTTCCATTTGATTTAGATGTAAGTATTGGATATGCGCAATATAAAAAAGAAATGCGTAAATGGAATGATTGGTTTATCAAAGCCGATAAACAATTATATGATGAAAAGAAGAAATTAAAAGGCCGGTAAATTAAATTGCCGGTCTTTAATCGTACCAAGCGACAGCTCGAATGGGTGAGCCATCGCAGTTTTCAATTTTAAGTGGAAAACAACTAAACCAAAATAAGTCTTTACCACATTGGTCTAGGTTTTTAAGATTTTCAATATTCACAATATCTCGATTTTTAAATAAAGCTTTGTGCCGAGTTAAATTTTCATCATGAATAGGATCTAATCCAATCACATCAAAGCCTATGCCTTTAAAATTTCCTTGAAGGATAAATTCTAATACTTCATCATCAATACATGGATAATCATTAAAGTATGACTCGTCTTTCCATCTTTTGTCCCAACCTAGATTAAATAAAAGAAAGTCTGCAGATACAGCTTTGTCCATATTGATTTTATCAATTGGGATGGATTGTCCTTCTTTTAAATCTCTACAATCAATGACTAGAGCTTTACCGATGAATTGTTCCGGTGAAAATTGATCCAATGTTTTTTGATTCGCAAAGATATGGGCAGGTGGATCCATATGCGTTCCCACATGAGAATATATTTGAATCAGTGTTTCTTTAAATCCATCTTTTGAATATGTATTTACGGCAGTGAGTTTGGGTTTTTCGGTTCCAGGGTAAACTGGCATAGCTTCAGAAATCGTATGTGTTAAATCAATGACTTTCATAAGTTTCCTCCTAAAGATATTTAACCACAATTTTTGTTGTATTGTGATAAAATTATAGATACAGGTGATTAGTTATGAAAAGAATATTATTATTAGGGGCTACAGGCTCAATTGGTTTACAAACTGTGGATGTGATTGAACAACATCCAGATCAGTTTTGTCTAGTAGGAATTGCGGCTGGACATCAAGCGGATGTGATGCAAAAAATCATTGATAAACATCCATCGATTCAAGTTGCTGGTATTTCCGATGTTTCAAAGGCAAATCAATTAAAGGGCGTAAAGATTTTTAGTGGAACGAATGCCATGGTGGATTGTATTGAAAATTGTGAATATGATTTATTAGTGAATGCGGTGGTTGGATTTAGAGGCTTAAAACCAACTCTTACATCCTTAAAGAAAGGTATTGACGTTGCCTTAGCCAACAAAGAAAGTTTGGTAGCGGGTGGTGTTTTGGTTCGTAAGACATTGCATGAAACAAATACAAAATTATACCCAATTGATTCGGAACATTCCGCTATTTTCCAGTCTTTACAAGGCAATCGTAATGAAGATGTAAAACGTTTGATTATTACGGCAAGTGGAGGTAGTTTTAGAGATAAATCTAGAGATGAATTAAGTGATGTAACAGTAGAACAAACTTTAAAACATCCAAACTGGAATATGGGTAAAAGAATTACAGTGGATAGTGCAACAATGGTGAATAAGGGGTTTGAAGTGATTGAAGCTCATTATTTATTTGATTTGCCTTATGAAAAAATTGATACAGTATTACATCGTCAAAGTATTGTACATTCTATGGTTGAATATAATGATAATGCGATTATTGCACAACTTGGTTCTGCGGATATGCGCTTACCCATTCAATATGCACTATGTTATCCAGATCGTCCGGTATTAAAGGAGGATCATCCTTTGGATATGACAAAGACAATGGATTTGAATTTTAAAGAAATGGATTATGTTCGTTACCCAATGTTGAAACTAGCCTATGAAATTGGTAAAAAAGAAGGAAATCTAGGTGCTGTATTTAATGGGGCGGATGAACAGGCCGTACAATTATTCTTAGAGAAGAAGATTTCTTTTTTACAAATTGAAGAAAGTATTGAACAAGCTTGTAAGAACGCAAAATATATCGAAAATCCTACAATTGAGCAATTAGAAGCATCGGATGCATGGGCAAGAAAGTTCGTCATTGAATATTGGGACTAGACCAATTGAAATTTTGGGAGTAAAATAGTGAAATGGAATGGAGGGTTTGTCGTGAATAAAACAAAGGTTTATTGTGTAGCAAGTGCTGTTGCGGTTTGTGTGGCTTCAAATCCTAGTATGGATGTACTTGCAAAACATTTACAGCCAGTAAAATTAGAAGAAAAAGCCCAACAAACGATTTCAGCAGAAGATTATATTAAGTATTATTTGAGCACAAAAGAAATTGTTAAGGATCTTAACAATAAAGATATTGAAAAATATACTTTGGTCACAAAAGTAGATGAAAAGAATTGTACGATCGTATTAACTGGAAATCAATTGTTTAAGGAATTGACAAAAGAAAACCAGGATGAAATTAAGAATGCGTATGAAACTGCATATAAAGATGCAGGTATGAAAAAGGAAAAGAATTGTACATTAAGTGCATATGATTTGATTGTAAGTCAAGCTAGTAAAATGGTTTTGGATGCAAAAGAGCAATTGTCACTTTTAGTAAAAGATGCAGAAAGTTTAGATGCCTCTTTATATACGGCAAGTACATATGCATCATTAAAATCTGAAGTGAATGAATCAAATAATTTGATTGCACAAGATACTATAACTTTAGAGCAGGTGGTTGAAGCACAAGTTAAGTTAGTGAATGCAAAAAATGCATTGATTGATCTTTCTGGATTAAAGAATGTAGTTGAACAATCAAATTATGTGAAAGATGAATATACAAAAAATAGTTATCATACATATGAAACAGCATTGAATCAGGCAAAGCCGGTTTTAGAAAATGCCAATAGTACAGCCGAAGAAATTCAAAAGGCACAAGAGGATTTAGAAAATGCAATTCAAGCATTGGTAAAAAAAGCCGATTTTAGCATTTTGAATGAAAAGGTGCAAGAAGGCTATGCATTTTTAGAATCCGACAAAGATATGCTTGAAGAAGCATCTTATACGAATTTTAAAAATGAATTGGATGCTTGTAGTGTTATTCTTGCAAACGATGAATCCACACAAGATGAAATCAATGATTCATTAGCACGATTGAATGCTTATTTTGAAAATAAAGATAATTTTAAATATAAGGTGATGACACTAGAAAATAATGTGGTTGCAGAGCCTCAAAAACAAATGTTGGATACGCCTCAATTGGTTGTGCAAGAACAAGTGAATACAGTTCAATTTGTACAAACAACTTCGCCTAAGGCAACAACAAGTGCTGCAGATAATTTCATTAAGACTTATTTAACGAGCGCGAGTGGGAATGTCTTTACTACCGCAAATTATTTAAACTATCAAAAGATTCTTTCGGCAATGCCTAGCTGGTTAAAGTTATCGTCACCGGATCAAAAAGCAGTCAATACCGAATTAAAAAATAAGGTTGGTAAAACTTACCAAAAATTATTACAGGAAGCACAGAATTTAAAAATGAATTCTGGTACAAGTATCAACACTGCTACAAATACAGATTCTACATTATATACATGGTTATGTGTAATGTCTTTGGGTATGTTAACATTTGTAACAAAACGTCTAAGAAAACAAGATTAAGGGCTGTGGCCCTTTTTTTCATGTTTAAAAATTGTTATAATAGTGCGAGAAAGGCTTATGATTTTATGAAACAACAAAAATACAATGCTAAGGATCTAACTCTGGCATATTTTCAAAAAAAATCGAAATTGTATCGTGCAGGTGGATATAAATATGCGACGCCTTTAAAACGTAGTCTATCCGATTATCAAGATCATTTATTTGCGTTTTTAATGGATATCAATATTTGTTTACTTCCTGTTTATATATGGGTTATTGAGTTTTTATTAATTATGTGTGGATTGATTCCACCACACTTTTTTGATTTATTATTCTATATTATGTTCGCACTATTATTTGTGTCGAGCGTCTTATTGCTTGCATTTTTTACAGCTCGAACAAATGGTCAATCTTTTGGCTATGCCATGCTGGATTTGAAGTTAGTCCGGAAAAAAGATAAAAAAGAGGCAATGCCATTAAACTTGATTTTAAGACAAGCATTAGGCTTTGGTGTTCCACTTATGATTTTTGGTTTCTTCTTTCAAGTTTTAGGTGTTATTTTATGGTGGATAATCAATGGAATCTTTGTATTGGTTATGCCACACCAACAAACTTTATTTGATTTGATATTCGGCTTAGTTCCAGTTCGTGAACCAGATCAAGAGATTCGTTTTGAAACAAAGCCAGAACCGGTTAAAGAAGAATTACATGTTACACCAATCGATTTACACATTCGATCAAATTATAGTGATGACGGATATTATGATGTTGAAGAATTGTTTAAGCAGGCAAAGGATAATGGTTTAGAAGTGATTTCGATTACGGACCATAACTGTGCAAGAGCAAATGCGGCGGCTATGCGTTTTTCTAGCCTGTATAATATTCAATATATTCCAGGCGTTGAAATTGATGCACAATATAAAAGAATGCGAGTTCGTATTCTAGGTTATTATATTGATTGGACAAATGAAGTGTTTGAAGTACTCGAACAAAATTCTTTAAAGCGTGAAAAAGAATTATCGATTGAACGTGTGGAAAAATTTGAAAATTTCTCAGGAATTCGTATTGATGTGGATTCTTTGATGTCAAATTCTCGCTTTCAAACAATTACGCCAACGGAAATCACAAAAATGGTTTTCCATAATGAAAGAACGCGTTCATTGCCATTTGTGAAGAAATATTTGGATAATTGTGGAAGCCATAGTGCTGCAATGTCAAGATTTGAAACAGATGTATTTGGCAAGAATGGACCTTGTTATGTAAAGGCAGATTATCCAGATGCTAAAGCAGTCATTGATGCGATTCATAATGCTGGTGGAATTGCGATTTTATCAAGCTGGCATTTAGATTATATTTCCGATGAAGTGTTAGAAGAAATTGTCGATTTAGGTATGGATGGAGTGGAATGCTTCTCAAATGATATTCATGAACAAACGATTGCGGCAGCTTTAAAAATTGTACAGAAACGTAAATTGTTTGTTTCTTGTGGTAGTGATTATCATGGTCCGACTAAGCCAAAATATCATATGGGTGTTTCAAATTGCCCAGAAAAGGCATTGGCACTTGTAAGAATTTTGACAAAAGCCGCAAAATAAATTTGCTCAAAATATGTTTTATAGCGTATAATAAAGCAGTCAATAAGCAAAGAAAAGAAGAGTATTTATATTGCATACTAGAGAGAGCAGATGTTTGGTGAAAATCTGTGTATAAGATATAAAGAATATGGTCTTGGAGCTTCTTTATCGATATGTAGATAAAGACGTATGCTGGCGTTAACAGCTTGAGGTGTGCAAACACAAACTAAGGTGGTACCACGAAGCTTTCGTCCTTGGATGAAGGCTTTTTTTATTTGTAAAATAGGAGGAAATAGAAATGACACAAAAGAAGGAACCGTTTTATTTAACAACTGCCATTGCGTATACATCAGGTAGACCTCATATTGGAAATACATATGAAATTATCTTATCGGATGCGATTGCTCGTTTTAAAAGAGCACAAGGATATGATGTATTTTTCCAAACAGGTACAGATGAGCATGGTGTAAAAATTGAGGAAAAGGCAAAAGCTGCAGGAGTTACTCCACAAGAATTTGTCGATGGTGTAGCTGCTCAAATCAAATCCAACTGGGATTTAATGAATACAAGCTATGATTATTTTGTACGTACTACAGATGATTATCATGTTAAAGAAGTACAAAGTATTTTTAAACGTTTATATGACCAAGGAGATATTTATAAAGGAACATATGAAGGATGGTATTGTACGCCTTGTGAATCTTTCTGGACAGAATCTCAACTTGTTGATGGATGTTGCCCAGACTGTGGTCGTCCAGTAAAAAAGGCAAAAGAAGAAGCTTACTTCTTCAATATGCAAAAATATGCAGATCGTTTGATTAAATATATTGAAGATCATCCTGATTTTATTCAACCAGAATCTCGTAAAAATGAAATGTTGAACAACTTCTTACGTCCAGGATTACAAGATCTATGTGTATCTCGTACTTCATTTAGTTGGGGAGTTCCTGTTGATTTTGATCCAAAACACGTTGTATATGTTTGGATCGATGCATTAAGTAACTATATTACGACTCTTGGATATCATGCCAATGGTGAAAGTGATGAAAAATTTAAAAAGTACTGGCCTGCAACTCATATTATTGGTAAAGATATTTTGCGTTTCCACACAATCTATTGGCCAATTATCTTAATGGCTTTAGATTTGCCTTTGCCAAAGAAAGTATTTGGACACCCATGGCTACTTACTGGTAGTGATAAAATGTCTAAATCAAAAGGAAATGTAATTTATGCAGAAGATTTAGTCGAACACTTTGGTGTAGATGCCGTACGTTATTATTGTTTACATGAAATGCCATTTGCCCAAGATGGAACAATTACTTGGGATCTAGTGATTGAAAGAATCAATTCGGACTTGGCAAACATTTTAGGTAACTTAGTATCTCGTACAATTGCAATGTCAAACAAATATTTCTCTGGTTTAGTCACAAATCCAAATGTATGTGAGGCAGTCGATGAAGAATTGAAGGCTTGTGCTTTAGAGACTAAGAAAAAAGTAGAAGCTAAAATGGAAGAACTTCGTGTTGGTGATGCATTAGATGAAGTGTTCACATTGCTTCGCCGCACAAATAAGTACATTGATGAAACAATGCCTTGGGTACTTGCTAAAGATGAATCGAAACAAGATCGTTTGGCAACAGTTCTTTATAACTTGCTTGAATCAATTCGTATTTCAGCTGTATTATTACACTCATTCTTGCCTGAAACAGCTGAAAAGATGTTTGCGTACTTAAATACAAAAGTAACCGATTTAGATTCTTGTGATTCTTTTGGAAACTTAGAAACAGATATTCATATCGTTGAAAAGTGTGAACCATTGTTTGCTCGTATTGACGAAAAGAAATTTATGGAAGAATTCAATAAGAAAAAAGAAGAAACGAAAAAGGAAGAAGAAAAAGTAGAAGAAGTTACAATTGATGATTTTGCAAAACTACAATTTAAAGTAGGTACGATTGTAAAATGTGAACCTCATCCAAAGGCTGATCGTTTGTTGGTAGAACAAGTTGATTTGGGTGGTGAAGTTCGTCAAATTGTGAGTGGTATCGCAAAACACTACAAACCAGAAGAGTTGATTGGAAAACAGGTTGTCGTAGTGACAAACTTAAAACCAGTTAAATTACGTGGTGTAGAATCTTATGGTATGATTCTTTGTGCTACAGACGATAAAGACTTATCATTTGTCACAGTCGCAAAAGAAATGCCTAATGGTGTAACTGTTCGCTAATGAATGACAAACAAAAGGTTGTTTTTAAACAATTACAACTTGCTGGACTTGGCGTTGTCGTCTTTGTGTTTGGTTTGTTGTATCAAGAAAAAGCCATTTCTATGGTTGGAATCGGTATCTTGATTTTTGGTTTATTAAGAACCTACTACATTAAAAAAGTAATTGATAAACTAGATGAGTAATCAATAAATTGCTCATCTTTTTTTGTGCAAATTAAAAAGGCGATGAACTCGCCTTGATTAGTGCATTAAACGATGCATGTTTTTAGCTTCATACATGGAATCATCCATCGATGATAAGAATGTCTCAATATTACCGCTGTATTTAGCAATTCCAATTGAGAAAGATAAGTGGAATGGTTCTGTTGAATTCGTGTTAAATTGTCGTACGTTTTGTTCAATATGTTTCTTTAGGGCTAAAGCTTCTTCATTGGATTTTAATATTGCGAAAATCACAAATTCATCTCCACCCATACGAATGGCAACTGAATCTTTATCGATTGAATGTTGTAGAATTTTTCCAAACTGAATGATGGCTTGATCCCCTTTTAAATGTCCATATATATCGTTGATCGTTTTAAAATCATTAATATCCATCAAAAATCCATATACACGTTTTGGTTTATCATTTTGTAGCTTATCCAGATAATGGTTCATGTATTTTCGATTGTAAAGTCCGGATAAATCATCAATAAAGGATATAGATATTTGAATTTCAATGTAAACGATGATAAATGCGATTGCGACACAAAGCCAAATCGTAGAAATTCCAAAGAAGAAACCTTGAATCATAGTGCCAATCATGCAAGGGATGATAAAGAAGTAAATGGGAAAGAATTCGACTAAAATGGAATCGTTTTTAGCTTTTTGAACAGTATATATACTTTCAATATAATAAACGAAGACGAAAATATATAAAATAAAATTCATGGGCCCACGAGTATATACATTTTCCTTTGAAATATCAAAGATGATACCCGTTCCCAATAAATTGAAAATGATCAAGATTGTGGCAATGATCAATGGAACGGCTAAAATTCTTGATTTCTTTTTAATGCGTTTAAAATTTCTATGAATATGATATTCTACGAATAAACACCAACAATATCCGATGATGCCTGAGCTGGCTGAAGAAATTGTATTTGAGATATATTGTAAAATATGAAAGATAAAACCTGGGCGTGCATCAATGATAAAACTAAGCGTTTCATTGATCGTGGCAATAAAGGTAACTATAAGCATAAAGTTATATGCTTTTTCATCAAACTGATTTGTTTGGGCAATTCGTATTCGATATAACAATAAGAAGAGTACTAAAAATGCCCCAGTCCCGTTTGCCACTAGTATCTCGGGTATGTTGATCATAATAAACTCCGTTTCTTTATGGTTAAACACTTTCATAATAATCCTCTTTATAAGAACTTGCAAATGAGAAATTGGTTCTTATGTAAATTAAAATTAACAAAGATTAAGGATAAATTAAGTGAATGCTAAATGTTAGTTCAATCGTATCGAGTCATATTGTACTTTATTTAAAGCAATCTATACTAAAAGTATAAGGAGGTACAGATATGACGATGATTAAAAATTCAGTGGTAGAACTCTTTATTTTACTTCTCTTGGCATGTACCGTTTTTATTTATAAACTGCCGAGTACAATGAACACTTGGTTATTAAATTCAATTGTGATTGTGGTGATGGGCGTTTGTATTTTAAGAATCGCACTTAAAATGATGAATCATAAATAATGTTGGCTTTTCCTAAGGGGAAAGCCTTTTCTTGTGGTATATTATAGGTATGAAAAAGTTTTTAAAAGATATTGCACAAGGCGTATATGATGGACTACAAGAAAATGAAGGAACACATAATCAATATAGTTTTCAAGATATTTATGATGTGATTCAAGAATTTGTTTCCTATATCTTTGTTGGCATGATTCTAAGTGTAGGAGCTATTTTTGCCTATCCTTACTACAAAGCATTTATATCATTAGGTGCGGTACTCCTTCTTGTATGGGCATTTATCTTGTATTATTTTTTAAATTCGAAGGATTTTAAAAAAATCAAAAAGAAATGAGGAAGAGTTATGCAGATTGTTTTAGTGTTGCTTGTGGCATTTGTCGCAGGTATTGAAGGCATTTTAGATGAGTTTGAATTTCATCAACCCATTGTTGCCTGTACTTTAATTGGTTTAGTGACAAACCATTTAGCAGAAGGATTATTATTAGGTGGATCTTTACAATTGATTGCCTTAGGATGGGCGAATATTGGCGCTGCTGTTGCTCCGGATGTATGTTTGGCAAGTGTGATTTCATCTATTCTGATGATTCATGGCCTTGAAAGTGCAATTGAAGCTAGATTCGTAATCGCATTTAGTATTGCCCTAGCGATACCATTATCTTTAGTGGGTTTATCTTTGACAAAGGTGTGTCGTAATTTAGCAATCCAACTTGTACATAAGATGGATGAGACAAAGAAAGTTTCTTATTATCAATGGATTGGTATTTGTATGCAGGGAATTCGTGTTTTGATTCCCACAATCGTTTTATTATTGATTCCATCATCCATGATTTGTTCAATCTTGGAAATGATTCCTGTTTCAATTTATAAGGGACTATTGATTGGTTCGGGTGTAGTTTGTGTGGTTGGCTTTGCGATTGTAGCGAATGTATTAGGATCTAAATTTACATATCCATTTTTTATGATTGGATTTGGACTTGCATGTATGACTAACTTATCTTTAATATCTTTATGCTTTATTGGTGGTGGCTTAGTTTGGTTATATATGTTGTTGAATGCGAAAGAAAAATCGAATAAGACAAGTGATGATCCGTTAGGGGACATCTTAAATGATTATGAGTAGGTGGTTTATATGAAGAAAAGTACAAGATTAAAGGTTTGTTTAAACCATCAATATTTACAAGGTTCATGGAACTTTGAGCGTATGCAAAATGGTGGATGGTGCTATGGTTTACTTCCAGCATTGAAAGAATTATATCCAAACAAAGAAGATTTTGATAAGGCTGTAGATCGTCATTTAAAATTCTATAATACACATCCATACGTTTCTGCACCAATTGTTGGTATCGTTTTGGCTATGGAAGAAGAAAAGGCAAAAGGTGCTGATATTTCAGATACATCTATTCAAGATGTAAAAATTGGCTTAATGGGGCCTTTAGCAGGCGTAGGAGATCCTGTATTCTGGTTTACAATGCGTCCAATTCTTGCTGCTGTTGGTGCATCGCTTGCGTTATCACAAAATGTTCTAGGACCTATTTTCTTCTTTGTGGCATGGAACGTACTTCGTTTTGGTTTTCTTTGGATTACACAAGAGCTTGGTTATAAGAAAGGTACTAAGTTGATTACGGACTTATCGGATACATTCTTAAAGAATGTAACACTCGCTGCAAGTATGTTAGGGATGTTTGTGGTTGGAATTTTAGTGCAGAGATTTGTACAAATCAATGTAGTAAGCATTCAGTCGGATTTAGATATGGTATTGCCAGGAGTTCTTTCTTTATGTGTATTCTTTGGTTGTACAAAGATACTAAAAAAAGGTTTTTCACCCGTATTATTAATTGTCATTTTATTTATTCTTTGTGTCATTTTAGAGATGGCAGGAATCTTAGTGATTTAAGTCTAAAAATATGATTTGTTTACTTCGTACAATAATATTATTTAAGAAGAAAAAGATAAATCAGAATTAGTCACAATAAAAAGCGTAATTATCAATATTGTATATCAGCAAGAAGGGGAAACAGAGTGGTGAGCAGACAAATATTAAAAAAAGAACATATCATTACAGATAGATTGACGTTAGGGCCATATCGTAAAGAAGATAGAGAACGTCTCAAAGAAATGATGCAAAATCCAAAGATTACGGCAACGTTTATGGTGCCTGATTATTGTGAAGAAGTACAGTTTTATGCGTTAGCTGACAAATTGATCGAATTCAGTCAGATTAATGATACAATCCATCTAGAATATGGCATTTATCTGGACGGTTATATGATTGGGTTTGTCAATGATAGTGGTTATGATGATGAAGCTATTGAATTGGGATATGTCATTGACCCAGCTTTTCAAGGGCGAGGATTTGCAACGGAAGCAGTGAATGCAGTAATAAACGAATTACGTGAGATGGGCTTTAAAAAGGTCGTGGCGGACTTTTTTGAAGAAAATATAGGCAGTAGAAAAGTGATGGAAAAGTGTGGCATGCATCTAAACGGAAACTCAGATTATGCGGAATACCGCGGAAAGAAATTTAAGTGCTATGAGTGTGAAATGGAGCTCTAAAGAATTAGCGAGTTCCTAAGCACATTTGGTAATATATGTTGGTAAGAAGCAAAGTAAGATAAATTCCAGTTTATCGGTATAAAACATAGAGCTAAAAAATAGAATTTTATCTTGACGTATTGCCTTACATCCTTTAAAATATCAATGTTGCAAACTCCGTGTATGGACTTGCAACCGCCCAGAAAAGGTTTAAGTTGAAAATTCACACCTTGATGGCGAGTATCAAGCTAAATGTGAAATAGAATGAATAGGAGGTGCACACATGTACGCAATTATCGAAACTGGTGGAAAACAGATCCGTGTTGAAAAGGATGCTGTTATCTTCGTTGAAAAATTAGAAGCTAACGAAGGAGACACTGTTACATTTGACAAAGTATTATACGCTGATGGAAAATTTGGTAAACCATTCGTAGAAGGTGCAAAGGTAACAGGTGTTGTTGAAAAACAAGGCAAAGGAAAGAAAATCACTATCGTGAAATACAAAGCTAAAAAATCTTCAACACGTCGTAAACAAGGACACCGTCAACCTTACACTCGTGTAAAAATTGAAGCTATCGAAGCTTAATTATGATTAAAATTAAAATTGCTAGAGATGATAATGGTATTTCATTGATCTCTATGCATGGACATGCTGAATATGATCAGTATGGAAAAGATATCGTCTGTTCTGCAGCCAGTACCATTATTATTGGTGGTATCAACGCAATCGCACAGCTTGGCTATTTAAGTTTCATTTCTTATGATGTAGATGCAGGGGATGTTGAATTGAAAATAAACAATACAGAATGTGCTGAACTACAAATCATACTAAATACGCTATTAGTTCAGTTTCAAAGTATTGAAGAAAGTTATCCTAAAAATATTCAAGTACAGGAGGTGTAAAAAATGTTATTAAAATTAGACTTACAGTTATTCGCTTCTAAAAAGGGAGTTGGTTCTACAAAGAACGGTCGTGATTCTCACTCAAAACGTTTAGGAGCTAAATTAGCTGATGGACAATCTTGTCACGCTGGAAGCATTATTTATCGTCAACGTGGAACAAAAATTCATCCAGGAACTAACGTAGGACGTGGTGCTGATGATACATTGTTCGCATTAGTTAACGGTGTTGTTAAATACGAACGTCTTGGTAAAGATAAAAAGAAAGTTTCTGTTTATCCACAAGCTTAACAAGTGTGAAATTTAAGATCCCGTTGCTGGGATCTTTTTTAATGAAATGGAAAGGAGGGTATATATGTTTGTAGATCAAGTCAAAGTTCATATTAAAGCAGGTAAAGGCGGAGATGGTTTAGTAAGTTTTCGCCACGAAAAATATGTTGCCTATGGTGGACCTTTCGGAGGCGATGGAGGTAACGGAGGAGATGTCATTTTTGAAGCAGATCCAGGTATGACAACTCTATTAGATTTGCGTTATCATCGTAAAATTATCGCAACTCCGGGTGAAAAAGGTAAAAATAAAAAAATGCACGGAGCCAATGGGGAACATAAAGTTGTTAAAGTTCCATTAGGAACCATTGTAAAGAGAAGTGATAATAATCAAGTACTTGCCGATTTGACAAAACCACACCAACGCCAAGTTGTTGCTCATGGAGGTCGTGGAGGTCGTGGAAACTGGCACTTTAGATCAAGCCACAACACAGCACCTAAATACGCAGAGCAAGGTGTTTTGGGTGAAGAATTTGATTGTGTTGTAGAATTAAGAGTACTTGCCGATGTTGGATTGGTTGGATTTCCAAGTGTAGGAAAATCAACATTCCTTGATGCCGTAAGTAAAGCTCGTCCTGAAATTGGAGACTATCCATTTACGACAATTACACCAAATGTTGGGGTTGTTCAAACGGGTGATGGAAGAAGCTTTGTCTTAGCCGATTTACCAGGACTTATTGAAGGAGCAAGTGATGGTAAAGGTTTAGGTCATCAATTCTTGCGCCATATTGAAAGATGTCGTGTTATCATCCATGTGATTGATATGGGGGCAGAAGATGGCAGAGATCCATTAAAAGATTATGAAGTTATTAATAATGAATTGAAATCTTACCAGATTCGTTTATTGGAAAGACCTCAAATTGTTGTTGCCAACAAGATGGATATGGAAAATGCCCAAGAAAATGTTCGTCGTTTTAAAGAAAAGTATCCAGATATTCCAGTCTATGAAACAACAACAATTATTCATGAAGGTTTAGATCCAGTCTTAAGAAAAGCAGCAGATCTTCTTGCGACAACACCTGCATTCCCAATTACGGAAGATACGGGTGAAACAGGTGTTATGTATACATTTGAAGAGAAGAAGAAAGACATCCTTATTGAAAAAGAAGATGATGGTGTATGGAGTGTTTCAGGTCCTAGACTTGAAAGAGTCTTTGACATCAATAAGTTGAATACGGAAGAAGACTTCTATCTATTTGCCAACAAGATGCGCTATCTTGGAATTGATACAGCTTTAAGAGAAGCGGGTTGTCAAGATGGAGATACAGTACGTTTATTAGGCTTTGAATTTGAATTTATTGAAAACTAAGGTTACACATTGTGTAGCCTTTTCTTTTCGTGTGGTATAATGCTTCTGAGGTGTTTTTTTATGAAATGTATTTCGTGGAATGTAAATGGGATTCGTGCCGTTTTAAAGAAGGATTTTGTGGAAATTCTTTATGCGTTGGATGCAGACATTTTTTGTATTCAAGAAACTAAGGCACAACCCGATCAAATTGAAGTGGATTGTGAATTATATCCTTATCAATATATAAATAGTGCTCAAAAGAAAGGGTATAGTGGAACAATGATTTTCTGCAAAGAAGAACCATTATCCATTCGTTATGGGATGAATATGGAAGAACATGATACAGAAGGAAGAGTGATAACTCTTGAGTATCCTGAATATTATGTTGTGACTGTTTATACACCAAATTCAGGGGATGGACTAAAAAGATTAGACTATCGTATGGAATGGGATAAAGTTTTTAGTGCCTATCTAAAATCATTGGATAAACCGGTTATGGCTTGTGGCGATTTTAATGTGGCCAATGAAGAGATTGATATTAAAAATCCAAAGACAAATCATAAAAATGCTGGATTTACAGATGAAGAAAGAGATAGTTTTAAAGAAAATCTATTAGCTTATTTTGTGGATACATATCGTAGTTTATATCCGGAAAAAGTAGAATATTCGTGGTGGAGCTATCGTTTTAAGGCGCGTGAAAAGAATGCAGGATGGCGAATCGATTATTGGCTAGTATCGCCGGAATTAAAAGATAAAATTGTGGATGCGAAGATCTTAACGGATATATATGGTTCAGATCATTGTCCAGTCCAACTTGATATTGAGGTGTAAAATGATTGCGTTTGTGAATGGAATTGTAAAGATTATTCGAAATGATCGTGTAGTACTTGATGTACATGGCGTTGGCTATGAAGTGTATTTGGCCAATGCGTTAAGTCAAAAAATGAATGAAGAATTATTTCTTTATACATATCAACACGTTCGTGAAGATGCGATCTTATTGTTTGGTTTTATCAAAGAAGAAGATTATGAAGTCTTTATGCGTTTGATCAACGTAAAAGGAATTGGTCCAAAAACAGCCCAGACCATGTTATCGGTATGTTCTGGAAAAGAAATGATTGAAGCCATTGAAAATGATGATATTAAAAGATTGAAGTCATTACCTGGTATTGGTGCTAAAACAGCAGGACAAATCGTTTTGGATCTAAAAGGTAAGTTTGTATCTTTAGAAACGAGTGATAGTCCTGTGTCGAATCCAGTATGGACTCAAGTTCAGGATGCTCTTTTATCACTTGGGTATAAGACCAATCAATTAACAAAAATTAAAAAGGAATTTGAAAATACAGAATTAGGAGAAGATGAAATGTTAAGACAAGCATTGATTCTACTCGCAAAAAGAAATGGAGTATAAGATAAATGCCTAGAGAAGTAGATGGAAATTTACAAGAGTGTGATAACTTTGAAAAGACGTTGCGTCCGCAAAGTTTAAATGAATATATTGGGCAATCCGAATTAAAAGAAAATCTAAATGTGTTTATTCATGCGGCAAGATCTCGAAATGAAGCTTTAGATCATGTTCTATTCTATGGTCCTCCTGGTCTTGGAAAAACAACTTTAGCCTATATTCTTGCCAATGAAATGCATGGGAATTTAAAGACGGCAAGTGGTCCTTCCATTGAAAAAAGTGGAGATCTTGCAGCTATACTTACAACACTTGAACCGGGAGATGTCTTATTTATTGATGAGATCCATCGTTTGCCAAAACAAGTAGAAGAAGTATTGTATCCGGCTATGGAAGATTATTGTCTAGATATTGTGGTGGGTAAAGATTCAGCAACCGTACACAATATTCGTATTAATTTACCACCTTTTACGCTTGTGGGAGCCACAACTCGTGCAGGAGATTTAAGTGCGCCTTTGCGAGATCGCTTTGGAATTATTTCACAGCTAGAGTACTATAATTTACAAGATTTAGAAAAAATCGTTTATCGTACAAGTTGTGTGATGAATACAGAAATTGATAAAAATGCCGTTGCGGAGATTGCTTTAAGATCGCGTGGTACACCACGAATCGCCAACCGTTTGTTCAGGCGTGTACGTGATTTTGCCCAAGTCTATAATGAGGGCGTGATTTCAAGTGAAATCGCAAAGACAGCTTTAGACAGGCTTCGCGTAGACCATTTAGGTTTAGATGCGGTTGACCATAAATATTTAAAAGGAATCATTGAAAGATTTAAAGGCGGGCCTGTAGGACTTGAAGCGATTGCTTCAAGTATTGGAGAAGAGCCAATGACTTTAGAAGATGTATATGAGCCATATTTATTACAGATTGGTTTTATCAATCGTACGCCTAGAGGAAGAATAGTAACGCCCAAAGCGTATGAACATCTTCAAATACCATATCAAAAAGAATTGTTCACAGATTAATAGTCTGTGAACATTTTTATTATATGGTATAATAATTTGCATGGAACAAATGACAGAATTAACAAAAAAAGTATTAGAATTTTTAGAACCAGATTCATCGAAATGGGCGTATTGGACAAGTAAACAGCTTTTAAATCCAGTTTCTGAATCGAAATGTATGGAAAGCTTTCAAGAGCGAATATTAAAGGCTGTTTCAAATCGTGAAAAAGTAATTGTAGCAGGAGACTATGATTGTGATGGTATCAGTGCAACAACAATCATGGTGTCAGGCTTAAGAAAATTAGGCCTTGAATGTGGCTTTTATATTCCGGACCGTATTAAAGAGGGGTATGGTCTTAGTGAAGCAACAGTGATGTTGGCACATAAGAAAGGATATTCTTTGATTCTTACGGTGGATAATGGCATTAAAAGTAAGCCGGCTTTAGCACTTTCTAAAGAATTGGGTATGGATGTAATTGTTACGGATCATCATACAATGGATGAAGAAGTGAATTGTGATATTGTTGTACATCCAGATTTAATGGAGCCATGCTTTGAAACCTTATGTGGAGCTGGAATAGCCTATGAATGTATGCGAAAACTTGGTGTAGAGGATGATTATCTTTTACAGCTTGCAGGTCTTGCGAGTATTTCGGATATGATGGTTGTCAAAGGGCAAACGCGAGCTTTGATTCAGAATGGCTTAAGATCAATCAATGAAACACATGAAAAACATATTTTTTCTTTAGCTACAGATCGTGATTTAAATGAAACAAGCATTGGTTTTCAGGTAGTTCCTAAATTAAATGCGATTGGAAGATTGAGTAATCTTGCCAACGTCAACAATGTGGTCCGATATTTTTTGGCGCATGATGATGAAACAATTTATACTTTGGGTTCGCAAATTACACAAATGAATACGATTCGTAAACAAATGTCGGATCAGATGCAAAAGACAGCCTTATTAAAGTGTAAATCGAATGAGGATATCTATATCATTGAAGATACAAGTTTTCATGAAGGAATCATAGGTTTAGTGGCGGGGGCACTTTGTTCAAGATTTAATAAGCCTTGTATTGTTCTCGCTAAAAATGAACAGGGATATAAGGCGAGTATGCGTAGTCCTGAAGGCTTTAACTGCATGGAATTTCTTGGCCCATACAAACATTTTGTCGTATTTGGTGGACATGAAAATGCAGCAGGCTTTTCATTGAATCTAAATGAGTTTGATTTGTTTGAAGATTTCGTTCATGCGCGTATCAAGGAATATACGTATAGTGTGAAAAAGAAGGAAACATTAATTATAACGGATGATGAATTGAGTTTAGAAACCATTCAATCCTTAGATGTACTTAGACCTTTTGGTCCGGGCTTTGTTTTTCCTAGTTTTGAAATTATTCATCCTCAAATTAAGTCGTTGTATGATTTTCAAAATCATAAACATCGTAAATATACATTAGAATCTGGCTTACAGTGTATGCGTTTTAATCAAAGTGAAGCAGAGTATAAAAAAAGTGTGAATGCGATTCATTCTTTTATAGGTACGGCTCAAATCAATCAATATCAGGGCCGTAAGCAGGTAAATTTTGTGATTGATGAGATTGTATATGAGTAGTAAAATGGAATCAATTAGAAAGAGGTTTAGTATGGATTTAAAAGATTATATAGAAAGTATTCCGGGATTTCCAAAAGAAGGAATTATTTTTAGAGATGTGACACCCATTTTGCAGAATGCGAGTGCAATGCGTTATTGCGTGGATCAATTAAATGACTTTGTGAAAAGTGTTGGTGCAGATGTTGTGATTGGTCCTGAAGCACGTGGCTTTTTATTTGGTGTGCCAGTGGCTTTAGAAAATAATGTTGGTTTTGTACCTGTTAGAAAGCCTGGAAAGCTTCCAAGAGAAACCGTAAGTGAAACATATGATCTAGAGTATGGGCAAGATGAACTTTGTGTTCATGCGGATGCCATTTTACCAGGGCAAAAAGTAGTTATTATCGATGATTTGTTAGCTACAGGTGGTACAGTAGAAGCAATTATTAAAATGGTTGAACGTATGCAGGCTAGTGTTACCGGTGTGGCTTTTGTGATTGAATTGGATGATTTAAAAGGTAGAGAAAAGTTTAAAGATATCCCTGTTTGTGCATTAACACATTATGAAGGGGAATAAATAGTATAATTTTAAGAAAGGGGGCGCATGAATTATGAGTCAGAAAAAGCAAGTAACTTTTGAAGAGTGTATGGAAAATGTCCAAACATATATAAAACGCCCAGAGAATATTGAGTTGATTCAAAAGGCATATGATTTTGCCTATGAACATCACAAGGGACAATTTCGTAAAAGCGGAGAACCTTATGTGATTCACGTTATTCAAGTAGCAAATACGTTAGCGTTGATGCATTGTGGTCCAAAAACGATTGCGGCAGGTCTTTTGCATGATACTGTAGAAGATTGCCAAGGCGTAACGACAGATACAATTACGGAGTTATTTGGTCAGGAAATCGCAACTTTAGTTGATGCGGTTACGAAGATTGGTGCTATTAAATTTAAAGATGAAGAAGAATATTTAGCGAGTAATCATCGTAAATTATTTATTGCGATGGCAAAAGATATTCGTGTTATTTTAATTAAACTAGCAGACCGTTTGCATAATATGCGAACTTTGCAGTATATGCGTCCGGAAAAACAAAAGAAAATTGCCCGTGAAACATTAAGTGTTTATGCTCCTATTGCGCATCGTTTGGGTATTAGTGAAATCAAAAATGAGTTGGAAGATCTTTCTTTTAAGTATTTAGATTATAAAAAATATGAAGAAATCAAAGATTTAGTAAAACAACGTGAAAGTGATCGTAACGAACAAGTTCATGAAATGATTTCAGATATTGAATCGATTATGCAGGAGTATAATATTCAATATCGTATTTTTGGTCGATCAAAACATTTTTATAGCATCTATAAAAAGATGGTGACTAAAAATAAGCGTTTTGAAGAAATTTTGGATTTATTGGCCATTCGAATCGTTACGGATTCCGTTGTGCATTGTTATGAAATACTAGGTTATATCCATGCTAAATATAGACCGATTCCAGGTCGCTTTAAAGATTATATTGCGATGCCAAAAGCAAATATGTATCAGTCTTTGCATACAACGATTGTAGAGCCTGAGCATGGTAATATTTTTGAAATTCAAATTCGTACAGAAGAAATGGACGCGATTGCCGAGCGTGGTGTTGCAGCGCATTGGAAGTATAAAGAAAATCGTAATTATACTCCAGAGTATGAACAAAAAGAGATTGAGGATAAACTTTCTTGGTTTAGAGATTTTTCGATGATGACTGATGAAGAAAGTGAAGATCCACTTGAATATATGAATGTACTTCAAAAAGATATTTTTGAAGCGAATGTATATTGTTTAACACCTAGAGGTAAAGTAATTGCCTTGCCTTCGGGTTCTTGTCCGATCGATTTTGCGTATAGAATCCATACAGAGGTTGGAAATAAAACAGTAGGCGCTAAAGTCAACGGGGCTATTGTTCCTTTAAATACGCCTTTAAAAACGGGAGATGTTGTTGATATCTTAACAAACAACAATTCGGTAGGTCCAAGTGCGGATTGGATCAAAATTGTTAAGAGTGGGCATGCACGTAATAAGATTCGTACTTTCCTTCAAAAACAAGAACAGCAATCACGTAAGGAGAGTATCAAACTAGGACAGTCGATGCTTGAGGATGAGTTTAGGCGTTTAAAATTAGATCCGAAATCAATGGACCAAAAACGATTAGAATCCATTTTAACATCCTTATCCTTTAAGAGTGTGGATGATCTATATGTAGGTATTGCCATGAAGCGTGTTTCGTTGCAGTCGATTGTGGATCGTTTGGTTAAAAACCGCTCGAATATGCTTGAAGATCAAGAAATTATGAAAATTTACAACAAGCAGCCTGCACACGTTACAAAACATTCAAGTTGTGGTGTTATTGTGCCTGGAGTTGATACGATTGCGGTATCTTTGGCAAATTGTTGTAGACCGATTCCTGGAGATTCGATTATTGGATATATTTCAAAAGGGCAAGGGGTCAAGGTGCATAGAGCGGATTGTCCAAATATTGTCAATGAAAAGAAACGCTTAATTCCTGTACAATGGGAAGAGGGTCTAGATGAAAAACAATATGAAGTGAATTTGATTATTCATAGTGATGATCGAAATTACTTGTTGAGTGATATTGTGACGACTTTACAACAATGCAATGTCTATTTAAAACATGTAGATTCTGCGGTGGATGATGGTAATTTAGAGGCAACTACTAAGTTGACGGTTTCAGTGAAGAATACAGCGCATCTACAAAACTTAATTTCAAACTTAAAAAAAGTACGAAGTGTCAATGAAGTCATTCGTACAATTCAATAGGAAGGTGTTTTTAGTACCTTCCTATTTTTTTTAAAAATTCAATTTTAATATAAAGAATACGAGAAACGATTTCTCTTGTGATGTGTTTAGGTTTTAAATCTTTAAACCACATACAGCCATAATCTGAAAAGAATTGTCTGGCAATGGCACAAGCTCTTTTGGCGTGAGTTTGTGATGTTAAAATCAATACATCTTGTTTTTGAATAATATCTTTTGAAAATTTGAAATTCTCAAATGTATTTCTTGCGTTTGTTTCTAGAATGGTTGGGATATCCATTTTATTTTGAATATAAGCATGCATAACCTTGGCTTCGATAAATTCATTTTTTACATTGGAACCGGAAATAATCAATGTGTCGTAAAGGTTTTGTTGATATGCTTTTATGGCTAAATCACATCTTTTAATTTGACTTGAAGACATCGTTCCATCATCATGAGCAGGACATCCAAGTAGCAATGCATATGTATAGTGTTTCTTTCTTTTTGGGATAAAGGGGAAGAAATAAATGTATATACATGCAAGGATTAAAATGCATAAACTAGCGATCATAATAAATCACCTTTCTAGCTTGAAATGTGTCAAAAGATAAATATTGACATTTGAGTTCAATTTCTTGAAGGAATTTAGGAAGCTCTTTAAATTTTGTGATGACTTGTTTGTCTTTAAGAAATGCTTGTCCAATCGAATCAAATCCTGCTACGATCACTTGATTGAAACGATTGTTTTCTTGCATCTGTGCTTTTGTGATTTGTAGAAGAATAAACATACAAGTTCTTTGAATTCGAGCTTTTGTGTATGTTTTAGAAATGGATGCCAACAGAAAATCTTCCCACTTCAAATATTTCTTGGCATTTTCTTTTAAACGATATTCAATACCTTCATTGACTAGAAAATAGGTGGATAAAATATTTGTGTCAGTTAAAATCAAGAATTTTCTAAGATATGGATAGTAAGTGTCCCAAGTTTGATTGGGATTGAAGTAGGCATCCTTAAATTGAGCAATGCCTTCAAAGTATTCTTTACGTGTTTGTGTGGCACTTTTGAAAGTATCCTTTCGAGAAATGGATTGTGGAAGAATATTATACTTGTCACATTGTTTGATATATTGAATGCCTAAGATGTCATTTGGCTGTATGTCTTTTGAATATAAATTTCGATTCATACTTAATGATGGATCTACTTTTGTCGATTCCATTTGTTTGGCATACTCTCTTAGCAAGACAATGTCGTTTGTTTCTGAGCCAAAACAAATTTGATCGATATTTAACGCATGCAAAGATTCAATTGCATATTTGGCAAAGTAATCGGCACTTTGTGCTGCATAACAAGCAGGAAGTTCAATCACAAGGTTGCAACCGGCTTCTAGAGCAAGCTTAGTCTTATCTTCCATACTTAAAAGGCTAGGTAAGCCTCTTTGGGTAAAATGATTGGACACAATCGCAATTAAGCAATTACATTGTGTTAATTCTTTTGTTTTTTTGATATGATAAATATGTCCTTGGTGAAAAGGATTATATTCTGTAATAATTCCGCATGTTTTCATATTCATTATGATAACAGAATCTTTTTCTTGTGGAAATATTGACTTTATGAATTACTTTTATTATAATATCAAATGCGACATGAGGTGAAGATCGTGAAATTTAATAGAAAAGACTTCTTAAATGCAAATAACCATATTATTGAGATCGATGAATGGATTGCGATTGAAGAAAACGATCTGCTTCATCATACTTCTGTCAAGTCTGTTCCAGATGTACATGTTACGGGTACATTAGAGTTTGACGGAATGAATTTCGTATCGAGTGATTTGAGTATGGACGGAACAATGGTTGTTCTAGATTCCATCACAAATGAAGATATTGATGTTCCATTTGAGACGGAGTCGCAACAAACGTATTCTTTTGTTCCTGTAGAGGATGCAGAGGATCAGGAAATTATCGTGGTGAAAAAAGATACAATCGATATTAACCCAGAGATTTTCCAAGCGATATTATATGAGGCTCCAATGAGTATCACTCGTTTACCTCGTGATCAATATCCAAAGGGAGATGGTTGGCAGCTTTTATCGGATCAAGATAGAGAAGAGCCAAAAATTGATCCACGATGGGAAAAATTAAATGATTTCAAACTGGATGATGACTAGGAGGTGCAAGCATGGCAGTTCAACAGAGAAGAAATTCAAAAACACGTAAAGCAAAACGTAGAACACATTACAAATTGGTGAAACCAGCGTTGACTCGTTGTCCAAATTGTGGTGAATATAAACTTGCTCACAAGATGTGCTCTTGTGGCGAATACAACGGCAAACAAATCGTTGAAAAGTAGTAAATTAGCCAGGTAAATCCTGGCTTTTTCTGTAGTATGGAGGAAAATATGATTGAGATTTTAAAATCTATATTGTATGGCATTGTTGAAGGAATTACGGAATGGCTTCCTGTTAGCTCAACAGGTCATATGATTTTATTGGAAGAAATTATGCCGATGAATGTATCAAGTTCATTCTGGAGTATGTTTCTTGTCGTGATTCAATTGGGTGCAATCTTAGCGGTTGTTTTATTGTATTGGAATAAAATATTTCCTTTTAGAAAAAATAATAAAGGAAAATATGTTCCTGTTAAATCCATTTGGATCTTATGGTCAAAAATTTTGGTGGCTACAATTCCAGCAGCTGTTATTGGTTTATTATTAGATGATTGGATCGATGCACATTTATATAATGGATTTGTGGTTGCGATTATGTTGATTTTAGTGGGTGTTGCGTTTATCTATGTAGAAAATCGTAATAAAGATATGCGTCCAAGCGTAGATACACTTGCTGCCTTATCTTATAAAGATGCGCTAATTATTGGCTTATTTCAAGTTGTGGCAGCCGTTTTACCTGGAACTTCAAGATCTGGAGCAACGATCATTGGTGGATTAATGATTGGTGTAAGTCGTGCTGTAGCGGCCGAATTTACTTTCTTTTTAGCGATTCCAGTTATGTTTGGTGCTAGCTTGTTAAAATTAGTGAAATTTGGATTCTCATTTAGTTTGTTGGAATTCTTTATTCTTGCGTTTGGAATGATTGTGGCATTTGTCGTTTCTATTTTTGTGATTCGCTTCTTAATGTCTTATATTAAAAAGCATGATTTCAAAGTGTTTGGATGGTATCGTATTGCGCTTGGTATAATTGTTTTAGTTTTCTTTATGGTTCGTGCCATTTTCTAAGGTGTTTGTCTAGACAAACATCTTTTATTTTAGGATTTGACACGATAGACTTTATGCCTGTTTTCGTGTATAATATTTTTGGTTTTACCTAGAACAAAGGACGAAAAGGAGGAAATAGTATGGATGTACTATGGATCGTTTTGTCTGGTGTCGCAGGTCTTGCGATTGGATCTGGCTGTATGGTCGGAATTTCCAAAGCAGGTTTAAATAAGAATCAGCAAAAAGCAGAACAAATTTTAAAAGAAGCTCAAAATGAAGCAGACTCTCGCGTGAAACAAGCTGTGCTAGACGGAAAGACACAGGCTCATGATTTGCGTGTTGAAGCTGAAAAAGAAATTAAAGAACGTAAACAAGAATCAATGGAATTAGAGAACAAGTTGTTGCGTAGAGAAGATAACTTGAATTTTCGTGATGAAGCGTTAAATCAAAAAGAGCGTCAGATTAATGAAAAGATGAAGAGTGTTGCTGACAAACTGACATCATTAGACGAAAAAGAAAAGAAATTACAAGAAGAAATTGATAAACAAGTTGTTGTTTTAGAAAGTGTTGCCAAAATGTCAAGCCAGGCAGCCAGAGAAGAATTGTTTGCGATTGTAGAGAAGAAAATGGAACATGAAACAATCGCATATATCAAAGATAAAGAGGATGAGGCAAAGGCAACTGCCAATGAAAAAGCGCAAAATATCATCGCCTTAGCTATTGAGCGTATGTCTCAACAAGAAACACAGGAAAAAACAGTCAGTGTTGTGTCTTTACCTGGTGAAGAAATGAAGGGACGTATTATTGGCCGTGAAGGTCGTAATATTCGTTGCTTTGAACAAGCTACTGGTGTTGAATTGAATATTGATGATACACCAGATTTGATTACGATCACATGTTTTAATCCGGTGCGTCGTGAAGTGGCTCGACTTGCGCTAGAACACTTGATTCGTGATGGAAGAATTCAGCCAGGACGTATTGAGGATGTTGTAAAGAAATACCAGAATGAAATTGATCAAGAAATCATGAAGGCTGGAGAAGATGCTATCTTCAAATTGGGTATTGGTCGAATTGATCGTGAAATCGTAAAATTAATTGGTACATTGAAGTATCGTTATTCTTATGGACAAAATGCATTACAGCATTCTATGGAAGTTGCCTATATTGCGGGATGCATGGCAGCTGAACTTGGATTGAATCAACAAATTGCCAAACGTGCAGGTCTATTGCATGATATTGGTAAGGCATTGAATATTGAGCAACAAGATGGATCTCATGTTGAATTGGGATACAAATTCTGTAAAAAGCATGGTGAAAAAGAAATTGTATTGAATGCGATTCACTCACACCATGGTGATGTAGAGCCAAAATTCTTAACAAGTCATTTGGTTATTGCGGCTGATACAATTAGTGCTGCAAGACCTGGAGCTCGTAAAGAAAGTGCTCAAGCTTACATCAACCGTCTTGAAAACTTAGAAAAGATTGCGAATGGATTTGATGGTGTTGCGAATGCATTTGCGATTCAGGCAGGTCGTGAAATTCGTGTGCTTGTAAATCCAGAACACGTTGATGACTTGACTTGTGTAAAATTAGCTCGTGATATTCGAGATAAGATTGAATCTGAATTGACATATCCAGGTCAAATCAAAGTAAATGTTATTCGTGAGACACGTGCCCAGGAATACGCAAAATAAAAATGTCGGGCTTTAGTCCCGACTTCAATTTTTTAGTTTGGTAAATGAATTATGGTAAGCCTGCACTTACTAAACTGCCTTGATTCACTTCTAGGATATAGTATAATTTGAGTATAAATTATTAAACAAGGAGGAAATGACAATGGCAGTAAATATCGATAAAGATGCTTGCATCGGATGTGGTGCTTGTGTAGGAGGATGTCCTGTTGGAGCTCTTTCATTAGATGATGAAGGAAAATCAGTTTGTGACGAAGGAACTTGCATCGACTGCGGTTCATGCGTAGGAACTTGCCCAGTTGGAGCAATCAACCAGTAATTCAAATTAAAAACATTTGCCAAGCTTAATGCTTGGCATTTTTTTTCGAAAGGAGAACATATGAAACAAAAACCAGGATGGGTTTTACCCGATTTAAAAGAAGCACAAAAACGAACTACAAATACAATTGATCGTATTGATACTTTCACGATTCCTGAAGTAGCTCGTATGATGGGAAGAGGAAAAACATATTTTATTTCAACATATGGTTGTCAAGCTAATGAACGTGATAGCGAAACATTGGCTGGAATTTTAGATGAGCTAGGATTTACACCGAATGAAACGGCTGAAGGCAGTGATGTCATTATCATCAATACGTGTGCGATTCGTCAAAATGCTGAAGAAAAAGTCTTAGGTGAGATTGGTAACTTTAAGCGTTTATATCGCGAAAATAAAGATTTGATCATTGGCGTATGTGGTTGTATGGCGCAAGAAGAAGGTTTGGTTGAAACTTTGCTTACAAAATATCCTCAAGTACGCTTGTTGTTTGGAACACATAATATTCAAGAACTTCCAAGTATGCTTTATAGTTGTATGTTTGAAGGTAAAAAGGTCGTAAAAATCTATTCGAAAGAAGGAGAGGTTTACGAAAATCTACCAGTACATCGTTTTGGCACATTTAAGGCTTGGGTCAATATTATGTATGGTTGTGACAAATTCTGTACATATTGTATTGTTCCTTATACTCGTGGAAAACAGCGTTCTAGAAAGATGTCTGAAATCTTAAAAGAAGTTCAAGAATTGAAAGATGAGGGATATAAAGAAATTACATTGCTTGGGCAAAATGTAAATGCATATGGTAAAGATATGGATAATGAGCAAGATTTTGCGACTTTATTAGAGGAAGTGGCTAAGATTGGAATTCCTCGTGTTCGTTTTACAACGAGTCATCCTTGGGATTTCTCTGAACAAATGATTGATATTATCGCAAAGTATGATAATATCATGCCGTTTATTCACTTGCCTTTACAATCTGGAGATGATGATGTACTTAAATTAATGGGTCGTCGTTATACAAAAGAATCTTATTTGGCTTTATATGATAAGATCATCCATACAATTCCAAATGTTGCTGTTTCAACAGATATCATTGTTGGATTTCCAAATGAAACAGATGAACAATTTGAACATACATTAGATGTTGTTCGTTATTGTAAATATGATAATGCCTTTACGTTTATTTTCTCTGCAAGACCTGGTACACCAGCCAGTCGTATGCATGATTCGATTGATATGGAGACAAAGAGAAAACGTTTGGCTAGATTAAATAAGACATGGAATGATTTAGCTTTAGAAAAGAACAAAGCTTATATTGGTCGTACAGTGACAGTACTTGTGGATGGTCCTAGTAAGAAAGATGAAAATGTGTATTCTGGATACACAGATACGCAAAAACTAGTGAACTTTAAAGGAGAAAATCTTCAAGCAGGAGATTTTGTTGAAGTTAAGATCTTAGATGCGAAAACTTTCTCTTTAGATGGCGTAGCTGTGTGATATAATTTAGAAAAATAATACTATTTAAAAGGAGATAATATGAAAGAAGAAAAAATGCCTTCATTGACAGAAAAAATTCGTATCTTCGCCCTTGGTGGTTTAGATGAGGATGGAAAGAACTTATTCTGTGTGGAGGTGGATCAATCCATCTACGTAATTGAAGCTGGAATCAAATTTCCAGACAACAAAGAATCGTTAGGTATTGAATTTATTATTCAAGACTTTACATATTTAGTGGAAAATAAAAATCGTGTTGCAGGTATTTTTATTACGCATGGACACGATGATGTTATGGGAGCTTTACCATATTTATTAAAACAAGTTCCTTGTGATGTGTATACGGCGCCTCTAGCTGTGAAAGAAGTACAAAAAATGATTCGACAGGAACACATTACGGGTGTGCGTGTTCATGGTGTTAAGCGTAATGAAAAGAAACGCATTGGAAAAAGAAGAGTTGTCTTCTTCCCAATTACCCATGCATATCCTGGAACGTTTGGTCTTGCGATTGGTACTGAACAAGGATATATCGTATATTCAGGTGAGTTCATTGAGGATTATGATGATTTAGAAGATGCTTATAGAGCTGATTTTACAACAATATCGGAACTTGGTAATGAAGGTGTATTGGTATTGTTGCAGGAAAGTAAGGGAGCTGAAAGAAGTGGCCATACTTCTCCAAGTCATCGTATTTCGCCAAAGCTTTTACAGGTTTTAGAAACACATGAAAATAAACGTGTTTTTGTCAGTGTATATACACAAAGTGTGTATCGCATTCAGGAAATCATTGATTGTTGTATGGCAAATCATCGTAAGATGGTTTTCTATACGAAGGAATTACGTGATTTAGTGGATCGTTTAAAGGAAATTGGCTATGAAGTAGATCCATCTTTAGTTATTGATCCAGCTGATTTTGATAATTCCATGAAAGATGTTGTAGTCATCATTTCTGGACAAGGTAAGTCTTTGTTTAAAACAATCAACAATATTGCCAACAATGAATTAGAGTCGATTGTATTTGATCAGGATGATGTGATCGTGGTCGCAAGTCCAGTTGTTCCTGGTGTTGAAAATGAATTCAAGAGCATGGAAAACGATATGTATAAAAAAGAGGGTGAAATCATTGTTCTAGACAAGAATGTTTTGAGTATGCACCCTAGTAAAGAAGATTTGAAGATGATGATCTTCCTTGCAAAACCAAAATACTATATTCCAATCAAAGGGGAATATCGTCTGTTGCATATGAATTCACAGATTGCGGTTGAAATGGGATATGATCCAAGCCGTATCATTATTTTAGATAATGGTCAGGTTGCTACTTTTGAAAATCGTAAATTGGTTTCTTGTGCTATGGAATTAGAACTTCATGAAACAATGATCGATGGAAAAGAAAACTGGGATATGGCTGGTGTTGTCTTAAAAGATCGTGAAACATTAAGTACGGATGGTGTTATGATTTTGGCGATTGGTATTAATGCGAAAACGAAAAAGATCATCAATGGTCCAGATGTACAGAGTCGTGGATTGATCTATTTGCGCGATGCCGAATATATCACTGGGGATGTTGCCAAAATTATGGAAGACACAATCAATGAGGCGGTTGAAAATAAAACGTATGATAATTTAGAGACACGAAATTTGATTCGTGATAAAGTTTCTAAATATCTTTATAAACAAACCGCAAAAAGACCGATGATTTTACCGGTTATTTTAGAAATTAACTTAAATAAGTAGAAAGTGGGGTAAGTATGGCAAAAGCCAGAAAAAAAACAACACGAAAAAAATCTACGAAGAAGAAAACACAAACGTCTTGGTTGCACTCAAACTTATTTCGTTTGTGTTTCCTTATTTGTATGATATGTATTAGTATTATTGCCGTTTTAGAATTTGGCATTGTAGGCGCTTTTTTAAAACATTTCTTTGAATTCTTATTTGGAGCTTTGACAAATGGATTATTTATTTTGAATGCTACCTTGTGTGCAGTTCTTATTTTCCATAAGGAACAGCCTGTGATTCGTAAGCGTTATATGTTTGGAATCTTATTTTTGGCACTTGGCTTAAGTTTGATTTCTTCGATTATGGAGTTTAAACCACATCCAGGTAGTTATGGCTTAGAATATGTTATGAAAAATGCAGGTAATATTATTATGGGTCATTTGAAAACATATTCTGGATTAGCAGGCGCTTTGTTGCTATGTCTTTTTCAGTCATTATTCGATTATTCTGGAACCTATGTCATGGTACTATTATTTTTTGTGCTTGCGATATTGATGTTTGGTTATGAAAAGATTGTGGGATATGAAAGAAAGCCTAAAAAGGTTTTGAAAAGTGAACCAGTCAAGGAAACTCCGGTATCGATTGATCGTAAAAATTTCATATTTGAAGACGAAGATACAAATGAATCGAGTTTTCAAATCATCAATGCCGATCCAGTAAAACCTGTACAACCAGATCCTGTCGTTGAAGAAACAAAGGATGATGAACCTTTGATTATTGGAGATCTTGAGCCTAGAAAACCTAGCTTTATGGTGGATGTGGATGATGAGCCAAAAGAAAAAGTCGTTGAAAAAAATGAAGTGCCTGTCGTTAATGAAGGGGTTGTAGAAAAAACGGAGTCTAAGCATTATATTCGGGATGAAAATTCGGATTTTAAGAACTATAAGCTTCCAAAATTGAATGTTTTAGAGGATATGGAAAGAAAATCAAGATCCAATGCGAATACAATTACGGCTAAGGAAAAAGGGGAAAAACTGATTGAAATCCTACATGAATTTGGTGTCGAAGCCAATCTTGTTCAGATTCATATTGGGCCAAGTGTAACAAAGTTTGAAATCAAGCCAGAACTTGGTGTTCGTGTTAATAAAATCAGTAACTTACAAAATGACATCAAGATGGGTCTTGCAGCTAAAGATATTCGTATTGAAGCTCCAATTCCTGGTAAGGCAAGTGTTGGAATTGAGATTCCAAATGTCGAAAAGACAAGTGTTCAGATGAAGGATTTGATGCGTACAATTCCGGATTCGATGAAAGATAAAAAGTTACTTTTCTGTTTAGGAAAAGATTTAATGGGAAATAATGTCTACGGTGAATTAAATCGTATGCCGCACTTATTGATTGCAGGAGCTACAGGTAGTGGTAAATCGGTATGTGTAAACGCGATTATTTCTTCGATATTAATGCGTACAAAACCGGATGAAGTGAAATTGGTTTTGATTGATCCTAAAAAAGTAGAGTTTACACCCTATAATGATGTACCACATTTATTATCTCCAGTAATTACAGATGGAGATCTTGCCAATAAGGCGTTGAAGGTCATTGTAGAAATGATGGATCGTCGTTATGATTTATTTGGTGAATTAGGTGTTCGTAATATTACGGCATACAATGAATATGTTTTAACGCATAATGATGAACACTTAAAGGTTTTACCTCGTATTGTCATTATAATTGATGAGCTTGCTGATTTGATGTTGGTGGCAGCTAAAGAGGTGGAAGCAAGCATTCAAAGAATTACGCAGCTTGCACGTGCTGCAGGAATTCATTTGATTGTTGCCACACAAAGACCAAGCGTGGATGTTATTACGGGTGTAATTAAGGCAAATATTCCAAGTCGTATTGCCTTTGCGGTATCACAAGCTGTGGATTCAAGAACGATTTTGGACCAAGCTGGAGCAGAGCGGTTACTTGGAAATGGTGATATGTTGTATTTGCCAAATGGAGAAACGAGTCCTAGACGTATTCAGGGTGTCTTTATTAAGGATGAAGAAGTTAATAATATTTGTGCATTTGTGAAATCGCAGGCAATGCCAAAATATGATGATGCCTTTATTCAATTAAAAGACCTACAGAATCAAGGTAATGAGGCACAAAATGTTACGGCAGATCCTTTATATGAGGAAGTGAAACGTTTTGTGATCGCATCAAGGAAGGCGAGCACGTCTTTGATTCAAAGAAAGTTTTCAGTAGGATACTCTAGAGCAGCAAGGTTAATGGATGTTTTAGAGGCAAATGGTATCATCGGTCCTTCAAGAGGTAGTAAGCCTAGAGAAATTTTAGTGCAAAATACTTTAGAAGATGATATAGATTCTATATAATAGAAGAAGAAAGGAATTTTAACTATGAATATATTTTTAAAATCAGCAGGAAAACAAGAAGGAACACCATGTGTTTCAAATATGGTTCAATTGGGAGACTTCTTTTATTTAAGTGGTCAAACAGGCCTTGGAGAAACAATTCAGGAACAGACAATTACAGCTATCAATAAAGTAATTGATGTTTTATCAAACTATGGTTTACAACTACATCATGTTGTGAAGTTCACAGTGTATTTAAAGAATATCGAGGATAAAGATGCATTCTTGAATACATTTAAAAACTTTGTAGATGAACCATTCCCTGCATGTACAATTGTAGAAGTATCGAATTTAGCAGATAATGCCACAGTATGCATTGAGGGACTTGGTGTAAATACACTTCGTCATGAAGAACAAATGCAACAATCAAGTTGCTCACATGATTGTTCATCATGTGGTGGAGGATGTCACTAATACACCGGTTAAAACGGTGTATTTTTATTTAAAAAGCGAAATATAAGGTGCATTGAATTGCGAATTCTTTTGGGATGGTCACAATCTAAGAAGGTACCATCCTTAAAAGAAATTCTACAATAGGAATGATAGTACATGACATTTTGGATATTGGCATAATTGATCCATATACAGTCATGTGCTTTTTTTGATTTGGTTGGAAAGTATACTTCATGTTTTGAAATATTCACAACAACGGGAATGAATTTTTTGGTCTTCATTTGATAGATAAAGGCTTCTTGCCTTCCTTTTAGGCTAGATCCATTCATAAGACACATTTCATTTAAGTAATTATGTGTGCTTAAACAAGCATGATACATTCTTTCATCTTCTTTTACGGTACAGACTTGGCTTGATTTATGTTCATAGTATAAATAGTTCATATTATCTATAATACGGGTCCAATGTGAAAAAGACATAAAAAAAAGAAAGTTTATTAAAAAACTTTCTACAGATTGTTGACAAAAGCCTATACCTTTTTAAACTGGTTCAAAAGTCAAGGACAAATATCTGACAGTTCTTGTTAAACGAGTGT
>OLNX01000188.1_pt1 | contig 64674 bp, 5 predicted proteins | sample 1672611 | NCBI WGS metagenome assembly OLNX01 (sample SAMEA3136705, study PRJEB25190) | human gut metagenome | reverse complement strand
TCGGAACCAGCCTTGCGGTAACGGAAAGTAAAGAAGTATATGGTTGGGGAAACAGTTGGTACGGAGCATTGGGAGTAAACTCATCAATAGTTTCAAAACCGGTGAGAGTAGGAACAGATATTTCAAACGCTGTACAAGTAGCCGGAGGAGGTAAAAGCGGAAGCGATGATTATCATGTATACAGCATAGGTAATACCGGATATACATATATCCTAAAAGAAGACGGAACAGTTTCAAGCTTGGGATTTGGCGGATATGGTGTGCTTGGTAATGGTAAAACAACTACAACAAATGAAGTTCAGGACGTACAAAACTTGAAGGATGTTGTACAAATTGTCGGCGCGCAAAATGGTCACTTCGGTGCAGCCGTGCGAACAGACGGAACCGTGTGGGCATGGGGTCTGAATACAGATGGACAACTTGGTAACTCAAAGAATGAAAATTCGTCAATTCCGGTAAGTGTCGGATACCCTCCGACAACAAACTTTGATGTTCAATATGCAGAAGTACAGAAGAGTGAAACAGGTACTACTGTACGCAAATATGAAGATTCTTCAATGCCGAGAAGCTTGACAGGCAGTCATGCAATCGCTGAAGATGAACAGCTTGTTATAGATACATCTAAATTAATCGGTGAACAAATCTTCGGATTTAACCTTATCACTGACAAGAGTTCTTCATATTCAAATGCTAAGGATATTGAAATTTCTTCATTTGACGAGACTTTGTTTACAATTAAGAACGGCAATACAATTGTTCCAAACCAAAACGGTAAGTACGGAACAGGTGTTGTAATAATTCGTGATACAGATCCTACAAGAAACTTTGTAGGTATTATTCGTGTACAAGTTAAGCCGAAAGACGCAGTAGCAACTCCAATGGTTTCAGCTAAGCAATCGTCAACAGTAGCTCTAAAGGCAGACGGAACAGTTTGGACATGGGGTTACAATGTTGCGGGACAGCTTGGTAACAACAGTACAGCGGATTCACTTATTCCTGTACAAGTATTGGGTGGCGCTACAGGTAACCAATACCTTACAAATGTAGTGCAGGTTGCAGCAGGAGGTACATTTGACGGTGGTAACCGTTACTATGCTCTTGCACTTCGTGAAAACGGAACAGTTTGGGCATGGGGTGATAACAGCTACGGTCAATTAGGTATCGGTGTAAAAGGTAACCCAACTGATTCAAGTAAAACAAGCTGTTTGACACCTATGCAGGTTGTAACAGGTGAGCAGGATAGCTCAAGCACTTATTTGGAGGATATTATCCAAATTTCAGCAGGTCCTACATTCGCAATGGCTCTTGACAGAAAAGGTAATGTTTATACTTGGGGTCAAAATAATGTAGGTCAGTTAGGTAATAACACAAATACCGATTCAAATGCTCCTGTAAGAGTAAGCGGTGGATTGGCATATACAGTATATTTGGGCGATGTAATACAAATCGCAGCAGGCGGTGACTGGGTAAACGGCACTAACGATTTCGCTGTAGTTCTAAGAAAAGACGGCAGTGTTATGACTTGGGGTCAGAATTCTAACGGTCAGCTTGGTAATAAGTCATACACATCATCTTTAACACCGGTTCGACCTGTAGGTATCAACGGTGATACAGACAAAGGCTTACAAAATGTGGTACAAATTACAGCCGGCGGTGTATCGGCAGGCGTTGTAACAACTGACAGAAAAGCATATACATGGGGTTATAATGCCCAAAGACAGCTTGGTGTAGATACGAGTGCAAGCACTGTAAATGTACCGACAGTTGTAAAGACAGACGTATCAACAGAGCTTAGTGACGTAGTTGAAATTGCCGCAGGTATGCAGCAAATGTCAGCTCGCGTTATTGAAAATGCATCTGCCGATCCATTCACAAAGGTATATGCATGGGGTAATAATTCATACGGACAATTAGGTCTTAACAAGTCAGATGCTACATATGTATATGCAACACGTGTAGTTGGAGGCGAAACAAAGAAAGATTACCTTGAGGATACAGTAAGTCTATATGCAGGCGGATACCATATGGGTTCTGTTCAATCAGACTATTCTGTATGGGATTGGGGTTATAACATAAACGGTCAACTTGGTGACGGTACGACAGATAGAAGAAAAGCACCTGTTAAGGTAGTATCTGATATGGGTCAGCCACAACTTACAATCTCAACAGCAACATGGACAAACAATGGAGTTGACAATGATGTTGTAATATATTACGACACATTAAAGATGCAGAATACAAGTAAAATTGTAACTTCAATTCAAGAGGGAGATATTCTTTCGATTGATTTAAGCGGTATCAGCGGTGTATCATCATTTAACTTGTTGAGAGCGTCTGCATATACTCCTGATGATTTGACTTTTAAATCGGTTGATACAGAAGTTGCAACAGTCGATGCAAAGACAGGCGTTGTGACAGCTAAAAAGACTGGTATAACATATATTGTTGTAACGGATAAAAACGGAGCAGAAGGTTTCTTCAAACTAAACGTTGAACCGCAAGGTACAAATTATATTGCATACCCTCAAGTTCAGCCTGGTTTCTATCATACAGTAGCTCTAAAAGCAGACGGAACAGTTTGGGCATGGGGTTACAATGCACACGGTGAATTAGGTATAGGTACTGCAGGCGGTGACCATGATCATCCTGAACAGGTACTTAGAAAGGAAAATCAGTCTGATCCTGATTCAAATAATGTACCTCTTACAAATATCGTAAAAATCGCAGTCGGTGCATATCACAACCTTGCTTTGACGGCAGACGGTCAAGTTTATGCATGGGGTTGGGGTATTTATGGCTCACTTGGTGACGGTGATACTTCAGATCATAGTTCGACAGTCGCTATGAGAGTTGTCGGTACAGGTTATAGCAACAATAATACAAACACATATCTTGGCGACGGTAATGGCAGTGACTTTATCGTAGACATCGGTGCAGGCGGATACAGTAACTATGCATCATATTCAATGGCACTTGATATAAAGGGCACTCTATATACATGGGGCAGAAACTATAAGTCAGCAATAGATCCTAAGAATACAAGCGATTCATATGTAACAGGTGTACCGGTTAATATCACAAAGAATAACTCAATGCTAAACGGTGCAGTTAGAATTAATTCTGACGCAATCGGACATACCGGCAGTGTTCTTCGCAGTGACGGACAAATTGTATCTTGGGGATATAACGGATATGGTCCAGCAGGTAACGGAACAACATCTGACAGAATTACAACTACCCAAGCTGACTTAAACGGTAAGAAAGCATTGTATGCAAAACAAGGTTGGCATAATGCAGTTGCAATTACAACTGACGGTTTGGTTATGATGTGGGGTTATGCAGGCTACGGTACAACAGGTCTTGGTAATTCAACTACTAATACAAAACCGACAGTTGTCGCAGATTACAGCAAACATAATTATGAGCAGGCGATTAAAACAATGTCTGCAGACAGTATTGAAATGCAAGCCGATGACAGTGATGATACTTCATTGAAAAAGGTATTTGTAAATCTTGTAATGAAGAACGGTGAAGCGTCAACGGCACTTGGTGTACTAAGTGATGAAACTCCGGCAGATGCTGACGCGTTGTATGAAGTTGAATTGCCTCTTGGTGCTGTTTCGGCAACTCCGGTTGTATTTGCGACAAGCAAGAATGCAACAGTACAATTCTATAATGTCGAAATGACTGCCCTTGACGGTACTGTCTTTACAGAGGGCGATGACACAAGCTATGCCGGTGCAAGCTTGAATACATATAATGTCGCAACATCAGGTAATGATAAGTTTGAACAACTTGTAAAAGTTCATGTCGAATCAGCAAGCGGAATAGGCGCTGATTACTTGATTAAACTTATAAATTATCCGTCAACGACAATTACAGCATCTCCGGTATTTGCAGATGCGTCATTGAGTTCGGTTGTTTTAATGACAGACGGAAGACTTTATACATCAGGTCAAGCGGGTATATATGCAACAGGACAAGGACCGAATTCTAAGTTCGGTGTAGTAGGCAATGTACTTGCAGGTGACTCAGGTGAAGAGGGTACATATCTTGAAGATATAATTAATGCGGCAGTAACAGCTGATGAAAGACCGGGTCAATCAATGTATGCAATCAAGTCAAACGGTAGTGTTTGGGCTTGGGGAAACAATTCATATTATAAACTTGGCAACGGTTCAAATAAAGATGAGTCGACTCCTGTAAGAGTTGGTGCATCTTACCTGACAATGAGTCAATATCTATATTCATTAAAGGTAAATGGCGGAAGTGTAACAATTCCGGCACCGTCAGTTGATTCGTTTAATGTATTCAACTCAAATAACGGCGGTAAGACAGATGCTAAGCTTCTATGGCAGACATATGACGGAAACAATAATATTATAACTGTAAATCCTGATACCGGTGAAATTACGCCGGTGGGTGTAGGTACAACATATGTTATAGTATCTATTGCAAACGACCCTCTAACAACAGGTCTTGTTAAGGTAGAAGTGCGTCCGTCAGATTTGACGGTCGGAAAAACAAGTGTAGCATATCCGCAGGTAGCTGCAGGTACAGACTTTACTGTTGCGCTAAAGGCAGACGGAACAGTTTGGACATGGGGTCAAAATACATACGGTCAGCTTGGTAACGGTGTATCAAACGGAACAGTTGTATATCCGGAAAAGATAGACTCTTTAAGCGATATTATAAAGATTGCGGCAGCAGGTCAGACAGCGGTAGCTCTAAAGACAGACGGAACAGTTTGGACGTGGGGTAGAAATGACAACGGTCAGCTTGGTAACGGAACAACTGTAAGCTCAAATGTACCGGTACAGGTATTGAAGGGTGAACAGAACCAAGGCAATGCAGATAAGACATATCTTGAAAATATCGTTGCGATTGCCGCAGGCGGATTGAATGACGAGAAGATATTTGTTGTTGCACTTGATTCAAACGGTAACGTATATGGTTTCGGTTCAAATGAATACAGACAATTAAAGATTGCAAATGACGCAAGCTACAATACTCCTGTTGTATCTCCGGCAGTTAATGCGGTAGATGTTGCAGCCGGCAGAGGTGCAACGGTTTATACGCTTACTTCAAACGGTCTTGTATATGCATTAGGTAAGAACTATGCATATGAATACGGAACAGGCGGAACGTCAGGTTCAGTATATACATTAGTACCGCTTGATAACAGAGCAATGGCAATCGGTGCAGGTAACCAAAACGGTATAGCTGTTACATATTCTCTTGATGCTTCAAGTAAGCCTTCAACAAAGACATATGCATGGGGTAATAACGCATACTATGCAATTTCGCCGAATAATACATCAACGCTCAGAACTCCGACAGAAATGCTTGGACGTGATAATACAGCGATAATCGGCGGTGGTGACAGCATATATACAATAGATAAAGACAGCCAGCTTAAAATATCAGGTTTAGGCGACCACGGTCAACTTGCAAACGGTTCTGAAGACAACTCAACTTCAATGGTTCCGTATTCGGAATTTGCGAAGAATGACGGTACAACAGCAACTGATGCAATAGGTGCATCATCATCAAGAAACGGTGCACACTCACTATATATTGATTCAAACGGTAGCGTTTGGTCAGTTGGTGATAATACTTCTTCACAGCTTGCATTGCAAAATGCAGGCGACAAAATCAATGTTGCACAAATGATAGGTGCAGAGCCTACAATTTTAGTCAAGGAAAGAGAAATACTTGCTAAGATTGACAAGCAGCAAAACATTGGTAATATAATTGATATTAAGGGTTCATTTAACCTATTCTCATCAGCTGATGCGGCAGCTACATACAGTCAGGAATTTGATGTATGGGACAGCAATGTTGCAACGGTTGATTCAAACGGTATAGTAACAGGTAAAACTGTCGGACAGACATATGTTCAAATTAAGATTAAAGACAGTGCAGATAATGTAATTAATACTCTTTATGTCTTAGTTTCAGTAGTGCCTGATAAAGACGAATACGTAACATATCCGATGGTAGAGGCAGGTCAAACATTTACTGTAGCTCTAAAGGCAAACGGAACAGTTTGGTCATGGGGTAATAATGCTTCGGGACAACTTGGCCTTGGATACACAGGCGGTATGGAAACAGAACCTCGAAAGGTTATGTCAAATATTAAAAAGATTGCTGTAGGCGATAATTTCGTAATGGCGCTTGATTTTGACGGACATCTTTGGACATGGGGTGTAAATAATTATGGACAGCTTGGTCAAGGCTTGGTAACAAGCGTTAAGCTTAATACTCCTCAAATGATTCAGTCATTTGTAAATAACGGCTTGCTTGTAACTGATATTTCAGTCGGCGGTTCAGGTGTGGATGAATTTGCACTTGCAATTACAGATACGATGGATGTATATGGCTGGGGTAAGAATTACAACGGACAAATCAAGAGCGGTAGTGCAGGTTATATCCTTTCACCGATATATACAGGTGTATCAAGAGCAATAGCAATAGCAGGCGGAAGAAATGCTACAAGCTATTCTCTTGCAGAATCAGGCAGAGTATATGCTTGGGGATATAACGGCAGTATTGAACACGGTACAAGTAAGCTTTCTACAAGTGTAGTAGCAAAATCTCAAGTTTCTATTGATGATAAAGTTGTAGCAATCGCTGCGGGTTACGGCAGTGGATTTGCAATTACCGAAAACAAGGAAACATATGTTTGGGGTAAAGGTGTAGACAGTCAGCTTGGTGTTGTTAATTCAGACGGCTTGCCTAGAAAGAATAACAATATAGATAATGTAATCCGTATCAGCGGAGCAAGATCTACATTTGCAATTAAGGAAAACGGTAAGGAACTTCTTGCAACAGGTAAGAATGATTACGGAATGCTTGGCGTAGGTTCTACAAATCTGTCAGAAAGCAAGTTTACAAACGTTAAAGATGAAAACGGTATTAATAATCTTGACAGAGTAATCTGGGCAGATGCAAGTAACAACGGCAGTCATTCTGCAACTATAAAAACAGACGGTGACGTATATGCTTGGGGTCTTGGTACTCAAGGTCAAATCGGTAACGGCGGTTTTGATAACAGCAATTATCCTACAGCTGTCGGTACTAAAAAGATTAAGCTTACCGGTATAACAAATAATGAAATTACAACATATGAAGGTGCTCCTTCAAGAAGCTTTGTACCGAGTATTGTTTCGGGCTTTAACGTATTTGAAGACCATATCACAGATATAGGTACATTTAGAATCGCATCTACAGATACAAACGTTGTTACAGTCGGACTTAATAACCAGCTTTCGTTTGTTGGCGTAGGTAAGGCAAACATTGTTGTTGCAGATAAGGATACAAGCTTATATGCATTGATAGAGGTTAATGTCCTTCCTGCAGACTATCAGTCGGCAGTTGACAACGGAACAGCTGTATTCCCTAAGATTGATGCGGGTGATTACTTCTCAATCGCCCTAAAGGCAGACGGAACAGTTTGGACATGGGGTGAAAATACATACGGCGAGCTTGGTATTAACGACAAGACAGTTACTCAATCAGGAGCTCCTGTACAGGTAGTCCTTGATAACGGTTCACCTCTTGAAGATGTAATTGATATTTCAGCTAACATTTATGCAGCATATGCATTGACAAGAGATGGAAGCGTCTATGCATGGGGACGTAACTACTATGCTGCACTCGGACAAGGTACAGGCAGCGATTACTATCAATACTATCCGATAAAGGTTAAGAGTACAGATGGTAACGGTTTCTTCGGTGCAGGTCTTTCAAACAAGGCAGTTAAGATAAGAGCCGGTGTTCATAGCGCTATAGTAATCATGGATGACGGTACTGCTTATGCTTGGGGCTATAACAATTATGGTAACTTAGGTACAAACGGTGCAAATAATACATTACCGAATAAGATTATCGGTGTTAATAATGCATTTGATGCAGAAGTTGGTACTTATTCAACAGCAATTTTGAACAGAGATTCAACAGTATTCACAGTGGGTTATAACGGATACGGTGAACGCGGTGTAGGTAATACAAGTAATTCGAGTCTTGTTCAAAAGATGCAGAAGAGTGCCGACGGCGGTGAATTCAAGGGTGTTGTAAGTCTTGGCCGCGGTGACCATCATGGTGCATATGTAACATTTGAACTAAAAGACAATATAACAGATTCTACTGATGCTTTTGATAACTATGTATATTCTACAGGTATTAATACAGAAGGCATTACAGGTACAAATACAACAAACTGGACTAATGTATACCCTGTAAGAGTAACAACAGACGGAACAAATCCTTTGACGGATATTTCGCAAATTACAGCAGGTTACAGATTCCATGTTGCACTTACCAATACTGCAGATGCAAATGTATATGCATGGGGTTATAACCATGTAGGTCAATTAGGTCACGGAGTTACGGGAGGAATTTCAACACTTCCAACTCTTGTTGATAAGAATAACAGCGGAACAGAAAAACTATCAAATATTATGATGGTTGAATCAGGCGATAATGCATCTCATGTACTTGCCGTTTCTAAGACAGGCGGAGTATACGTATGGGGTCTTAACAATCAAGGTCAGCTTGGTGACCAAACGACGGATAACAGTCCTTATCCGGTAGTTGTCGGCAGCAGTCCGGTTTCACTTGATTCAAAGGTTCTAAGACTTCATCCGACAGATGAAGCAGATGTAACTGCAACTTCATCGGCTACAGTATTCTCATTATTTAATACATCAACAACAACCACAAGCGAAGTTACATGGAGAATACTAAATCCAAATATTGCAGAAATCGTATCATCCACTCCTTCAGCCGCAACAGGCGGTTTGACATCGACTACTGTAAAGGTTAGGGGACTTAAGACAGGTTCAACTGTTCTTATTGCAACAGATTCACTTACAGGTAAGACTGTTGCAACTCATATCACGGTTTCTGAAGGATTTACAAATCCTAAGATTGCAATCGGTGACGGTTATGTAATCGCATTGAAAGCAGACGGAACAATTTGGGGTTGGGGTTCAAATACTAACGGCAGAGTAGGTATTGATACAGCAACTCCTGTAATTGCAACTCCTACAAGAATTGATCAATATATTAATCCTAATAATGACCAGAGATTTGACCTTGACGCTGAAACAATCGTTGATATTGCGGCAGGTCCGGATCATGTTCTTGCAGTAGATAAGAATGGTCAAGTCTATGCATGGGGAATGAATAACTATGGTCAGCTTGGTATAAGCGCTTATAAATATGACAGTGCATCATTGCCTGTATTGGTTAAGGCACTTTCAAATGTATTTGCGGTAAAGGTAGCTGCAGGTGCTGATTATTCGGTTGTTTTAACAGATAACGGATATGTATATAGCTTCGGTAATAATACAAGAGGTCAGCTTGGAACAGCAGATGTAAACGGTTCTCAACATCCGACTCCGGTATTAATGAGAGGTGTTGGCGGTAACGGTACACTTGGCGGAGTAGTTGATATAGCAGCCGGCACCGCACATACAATGTTACTTCTTGGTAACAAAACTATGTGGATGGTCGGTGACAATACAGAAAAACAACTTGGTGTTGACACAACAAAAGGCGGTAATACATATACTGCAACTATTGTAGAAGTAGATTTACCTGTAGATGCAAATTCTTCAACCGGTGATAAAGTTGAGGCAGCCGCACTTTCGGCAGGTCCTTATAACTCAGCATTTATGACTGCTGACGGCAGAGCTTTTGTATGGGGTAATAATCAGTATTACCAAGTATTGAATGATGCCGCAGGCGAAAAAGTTTCGTTAGTATCTCAAATTAACATACCTAATGAAACAAGCGGTATTGTTGATTTACAGTTTGGCGGTTCGCGTTCTGCTCAAACGCATGTAGCTGCACTTACAGATAGCGGTAAGGTTTATACTTGGGGTGCGGGCAGTCGTGGTCAGATTGGTGATAACAGCCAGACAGAAAAGGTATCTAAACCGACATATATCCCTGTAAATAACACTAATGTTTGGGGTGTTGCAGTAGGCGGAACAAATACTTCTGCAATATTAACAGACGGATATGTATATACATGGGGTGCAAGTGACCTTGGTCAAATCGGTAACGGTACGGCAGGTCAATCGTCAGATACAGAAACAAATGAACTTGTTCCGGCAAAGACGGGTGAAGATTATATTTCACTTGATGAATATTTTGTAACACTTCATGAGGGTGAAACATCAGTTATCAATCCGGTTTATAATAAGTTCTTCAATGTAATACAGAATACAGATTCAAGTGTAAACTTCAGCGCAAGTTCAATAAACGGAAACATTGCATCTGTAAGTGGCTTGACAATCAATCCTGTATCAACAGGTAAGACACAGATTATCGTATCAGGCGGCGGCAGACAAACAACTGTTGAAGTAACTGTTCTTATGAACGGCTATAAGACCCTTCCGCAGGTAGCCGCAGGTGAAGGATTTACTGTTGCACTTGATAAAGACGGTAAAGTATATACATGGGGTAAAAATGACTTAGGTCAACTTGGTGACCAAGGCAAAGAAAACAGAATTGTACCTACAGAGATTACTTTTGATTTCGGTAATCCTTCAAATTATATTACAAGAATTGAAACGGGTAACGGTCATACTGTAGCTGTTGACAATACAGGTAAAGTATGGACTTGGGGAAGAAATGACCTAGGTCAGCTTGGAAACGGTACACGTAACAATTCTAATAAACCTGTACAGGTTAATCTTCCTGACAGCACAAAGGCTGTTGAAATCGGTGTCGGCGAAACAACAAGCTATGCGCTTGATAAGGACGGACATATTTACGCATGGGGTAATATCAATAACAATACAGGTTATGGTAGTAAACCTATTCAGCTTGATTTGTTCGAGAGAATGATTCAAATTTCAGGCAAATACGGTCTAAAGGCTGACGGTACAATATGGCAAATTCCTAATAAGAATGCGTCATCGGTAATAATTCAAAAAGATACTAAAGATGTACGTTTTATAAAGGTTGCATCTAATGACCACGTCGGTGACGGCAGCGCAACTAATATTGATACAACCCATACTCTTCTTATAGCAAGAGACGGAGGCCTATATACATTCGGTGATAACAAGAACGGTGAACTTGGTGTCGGTGAATTGAGCGATATAAGTTCAGTTGGTACAAACGATATTCAATTTATAAGCACACTTGGCAAGGTAATTGATATTGCAGCCGGTTATCGTTACAGCGTAGCCATAACAGAAAATGGTGACGTATATGCATGGGGTATCAATGAAGAAAAGTATCAGTCAGGTCAGAAGATTAAGAAGGACTATAAGAGCCCTTCAAAGGTTGAATACATTGATTCTGCAAAGAATATTATCTTTGTTGCTGCAGGTATTAACCATACAGTAACTATTGACAGTGACGGTTATGTATGGAGTTTCGGTGCAAATGAATACAGCCAGCTTGGTAATCAGGATAATGCGAATGCATATATTCCTGTAATTGCGGGTAAAATGCAACTTAGCGTTAAACCGCAGGTTATCAGATTGGATAAGGGTTCAAGCGTTAATGTTTCTGTAGGTGACACTAATAATAATGCACTTACGGTAACGATTGCCGAATATCTAAATCTATTAGGTAAGACTACATCAACCGATAACAGTTATACAGCTGAATCACTTGATACATCAGTTGTTAGGGTAGAAAGCGACGGACTTACAATAACAGGTGTTAAAGACGGTAAAGCAATCTTGAAGGTTGTTAAGACATCTTCAAACACAATCGGTTATGTAACGGTTTACGTAGGTCAAAACGGTGGTATCTACCCGATGGTAGACGGCGGCAAAGGACACAGCATTGCCCTTAAGTATGACGGTACTGTATGGACTTGGGGTCTGAATGACTCAAATCAACTTGGATATGAAACAGAAAACGGAATGTCACTTGAACCTAAGAAGGTGACGTTAGGTGCAAACAATGAACAAGCTGTTCTGATTGCGGCAGGTGATAAGTATAATCTTGCAATAGGAATGAGCAGTAAAGTTTACTCGTGGGGTAATAATAACAATGGTCAGCTTGGTAACGGTAATGATGACAGATCGGCTACCGGTATTGACACAGTTAAATACAAAGACGGTACAGATGTAGAAGGTGCAGTTGGAATTTCAACTCACGGCAATACAGCATATATCCTACTTGCAAACGGTACAGTTGCAGTATTTGGAGAAGAATACGATAATCAAAATTACGCATCAATCGTTTCAGGTTTGAATAACATTCTTCAAGTAAGCGGCAATTATGCTCTAAGTATAAGCGGTGAAGTTTGGAAGATGTCTAAGGATAACATTCCTACAAAGGTAATGGGATACAAGGACGATAACGGAAATGAACTTTCAATCTTGAAGATTGCACACGGTACGAACCATCTTCTTGCTCTTGATACTAACGGAAATGTTTGGGCATTAGGCGCAAATGAACACGGTCAACTTGGTACAAACAGCAGAACAGCAAGTACTGTTCCGGTAAAGGTTTATAAAGGCGAACAAAATTCGGGAGATTCATATCTGTCGGGAATTGTTGATATTTCAGCAAGTAAATTCGTTTCAGCCGCGATTGATGTAAATGGTGACATTTACAGATGGGGTGCAAATGAATACGGTCAGCTTGGTATCGGCAACACAACAGAGAAGTATGTACCTGCTAAGGTTATTAAATCATCAGATGATTTGAAGTTTGACCTTGTTGCAGGCGGCTCAAATCATCAGATGGCAGTCGATGAAAACGGAAACGTTTGGATTGTAGGTAGTAATGAATACGGTCAGCTTGGTGACGGTACACAAATTGATAAGAATGTACCTCTAATGGTTGGCGGTAACGAAGTTGTTATTTATGAAAACGGTACGGCTCTTTATGGCACAATCTATATGAATGTCGATGATGTTAAGGATTTGGATGCAGGATTTAATGTATTCAATCTATATCAGAGCGGCATACTTAGTATGAATGAATTTGAGTTTGTTTCAAGTGACCTTGGCGTACTTGAAATCAACAAGTCAACAGGCGTTGCAACTGCAAATAAAGCAGGTACGGCATACATTTCTGCGGCTGAAAACAAATACAGTCAAAAGAGTGCATACATAAAAGTAATCGTATCAAATAATAATGTAGGATTTGAACCTAAGGCTATAACGAAGGGTAACCATTCACTTGCTCTAAGAGCAGACGGAACTCTTTGGGCATGGGGTATAAACAAGAACGGTCAACTTGGTACAGGCAACACAATATCTGTTGATGAACCTACTGATGTAACACCGTCAGGTGTTAAGTTTATTGATATTGCAGTCGGTGAAGAATTTGCACTTGCCGTAGCATCAGACGGAACTGTTTACTCAACAGGTCTGAATGACTGCAGTCAGCTGGGAGTTGCATCAACAGCAATATCGGCTCGTACATCATTCGCAAAGATTGACGGACTAAGCAACATAATTAACGTTGCAGCAGGTGATGCGTTCGGTATGGCTCTTGATAAGTACGGTAATGTATGGACATGGGGCAGCAACAATAAGGGCCAACTTGGTATCGGTAATATCGGTACGGCATATGCTACTCCTCAGAGCGTATCAACAGTTGACAGTGTAACTGCTATTTCGGCAGGCAGTGAAAATGCATTGCTATTGCGTTCAAACGGAACAATTTGGGCAATGGGCGCTAATGATTCGGGACAAGGCGGAGTCGGTAATAACACAGGTGAATTGTGGTTGCCGACAGAAGTAAGAGATACCGAAGCTATAGTTGCTATAGCTGCAGGATATGACCATAGTATTGCTCTTGCATTTACATCAAGCGTTTATGCAACAGGCAGTGACCGACACGGTCAGCTTGGTAATACACCGAGTGCAACAAAAAATACCTACACAAAGATTTTAACAGATGCAGTAACCATAGCAGCCGGTAATAAATACAGTACAGTTATCGGTAAGGATGGTAATATGTATGTATTCGGTCAAAATAATAAGGGTCAACTTGGTATAGGTGACACCGTTGAAAGAAATATACCTATTGCAAATGCTGTTATTGATACTATCAAGTCAACATATAACGATTTCGCAATCGCAGGTGTAAGTCTTGGTGATGAATATTCAGTATTCTATACAAGGAATGGTGACGTTTACGGTTATGGTGACTATTCACTTGGTACACCGGTTGCCAGAAACGAAACAAAGAGTTATGTTCCGGTTCTAATCGGTGAAAGAACAGAACTTATTTCTAAATATGAAATGACAATTCATGTCGGAGAAACAGCTACTCTTGACACATATTCAGGTAAGAAATTCAACTTGATTACTGATTATGATAATCCTGGAAGTATCTCATTTGAAAGTAAGAATACAGCTATTGCAGATGTTACGGCAGTTGGTGATGACGGCGAGATTACAGGTAATAAGATTGGTATTACTCATATCGTTGTTAAGAAGGGCAACCTTACATCAGTATGTATCGTTCATGTAATAGATAAAGACGCACAGACAGCTCCTATGATTTCAGCAGGTAACTCTCATGTTATCGCTCTTAAGTCGGATGGAACAGTTTGGACATGGGGTAACAATGAATACGGTCAGCTTGGTGACGGCAGCGTATCTTGCGCATATGAACCTATAAATGTAACAGCATTAAACGGTAAGGATATTGTATCTGTTCACGCAGGTGAATATCATTCAATTGCACTTACCCGTGACGGTGAAGTTTATACATGGGGTCATAATGATTACGGTCAGCTTGGTTTAGGTAATGCAAGCATAGTCGTATCAACACCTCAAAAGGTAGAAAGTCTGCCTGAAATAGTATCTATCTCGGCAGGTAAACAACATACAATGGTACTTGGTGCAGACGGATACGTATATAGCTTTGGTGACAACAGCTTAGGTCAGCTTGGTGCTCCTTCAAAGGATACAAGCAAGAGATCAAGCACTCCGGTTGTAGCACAAGGTTTGAACAAAGTTATCAGCATCAGTATCGGTGCAGGCGGTAGCGCAACAAAGGCAGTACGTTATGACGGTACACTTTGGGGTTGGGGTGAAAACTCGAATCACCAAATTGATAATACCAATAATCGTTACTATGCTTACCCTGTACAGATAGACCTTGGTGATGAATTTAACGGTCATATTTTAAGAACGTATGATGGTTTATATCACGTTGTTGCAATGCTTGATAACGGCAGAATTATATCGTGGGGCGCTAACAGCGAAGGTCAGCTTGGACAAGGTATTGACGAAAGCGGAAGCTTGTTATACTACGCTCCTGACTATGTAGATGTATTTGACGGTACTAATAACTACGCAGTTGATATTTCAGTCGGTGCATTGCACAACCTTGCGATAACGGCAGACGGAAGAGTGATGAGCTGGGGTAGTGCAGACCTTGGACGTTTGGGTATCGGTAATGTAACAACATCTGATGACAAAGTATCTCCTGTAGAAGTAACTGTTGATGACGGAAGTCTGTCGGCAATTTCGGTTGCAACAGGCGGTGCAACATCATACGTTGTACTTGAAGACGGATACGTATGGAGCTTCGGTGAAAATACACACGGTCAGTTGGGTGACTCTTATGCGGGTGAAGATCCTGCACACTATAAACCTGGTACAACAAACGCATCTGATTCTAACGAATTCAGCCCTGTGCTTGTAACAGGCAGAACTATGAAGCTTATTCCTTCAAGCTTGAAACTTTATATCGGTTCCGCACCTTATCAGATGAAAGTTTCATTCAATAGATTTAACTTGATTAAAGATAATGCAACAACAGGTAACACATACAAATGGGAAATCACGAATGAAATGGATAAGGATGGAGTAACTGCTCTTATTCCTGGTTCACTTGTATCTGTAGATTCAGACGGTAAAGTAAGCGGAAAGACTAAGGAAGGTGTTGCAACGCTTGTTGTAACAGATGTAAAGACAGGTACAAAACAGACTGCATATGTAGAAGTTGCCGATGCAAGCGATAATCATGTTGAAGCAATCATATTTGATTATTCAAAACTTGATGACACAGCAACTCAAGCCGCAGTTGAAAAGGGTTATCTTGACAGTGATGAATATACAGAGATAATATCTGTTGTAGGCGATAAGTCTTATAAGCTTGTTGATCCTCTAAAGAGTGTTTATACAGGTCTTGTACAAACAACAATTCCTAATGCTACAACTGTAACGGTACACGTTAAGAGTATTGTAGACGCAGATGTTATCTATATGGTAGATAAGAACGGTCAAAATCCTGTTATGGGTACATTGTTGACAGACGCAAATATTGGTTCAAAAGACCCTAAGTTTATAGGATACTATGAATTTACAGATGTACCGATCAGTGAACTTGAAGATAATTATTACTTCGAGTTTAAGAACAGCAACACAAGCTTTGACGGAATATATAAAGCTCATACAACAAGATACTCAAATGACGGTGATTTGAGAATTGTAAAAGTTGGTGAAAACGATCCTGCTACAGATGTAGCTGATTGGGTTTATTATGACCAACCTGAAAACCATATTAAATTGAAAGATGCGGCAGTATCGGATTATGTAAGAAATGGTGTTCTGATAGGTAATACAGGTAACTATTATGCAATCATTAAGGAAACCGGCGATGCTAAGGATAGAGATATTTATATCTATAGCCAAGTTTCTCCGTCAGCTAAAATCTCTATTGCGAATGTAACTGTAAACAGCGATCATGACAAGGATAACGGTCATGACGGTTACTATGACGTACAGAAGATTACAATGTCGGCAAATGAAACATATAAGGTCATTCCTATTAGAGTAACAGCACAAGACGGAACTGTATCAAACCATTCATTGACTATTTACAGACAGTCTGAGGCAACAACAATCAAGGAAATTAAGGTAGAAATCGTTGATGCAAGCGGAAATGTGCTTAATACATATACCGCGTACCAGAAGAATCCGAGTGATACTCAGAACTACGAGGTTGTAATCCCGATTAAGGATGTTGCTAATATTAACATCATCACAACTCCTATGATCGGAGATGTCGCAAAGGTAACATACACTCCTGATGGTTTGCTAAATGCCGTAAAGGAGGCAACAACACCTGGTGAATTCACATATGACGGATTTATCCTTGATAATACAAAGACATCAGATAAGACATATATTAAATTGACAGCCGATTCGCTTGACGGTGCTCCGTACATACTTACAATTTTCAAGCTTGATGAAGAGAGTGATCCGTTTGTATCAGTTGATAACAGCGGCTATATTAACTCAACTCTTGTAAAAGAAGACGGTAATGAAAAGTTAATGTATGTATGGGCAGTTGATGACGATGCTAAGACAGCGTCTGTAACATTGACAACTGCAGTAACTAACGGACAAGTTCAAATTGAGAACGGCAACGTATATTCATATACAACAACCGAAGATGTAACCTTGAACTTTAATGACAAGGGTTATATGGATATTGCTCTAAAGGTAACAACAACATTGGGTGCGGTTAATGAATATACACTACGTATTTACAAGAAAACAGCAGATTCTCGTTTGGGAAGCCTTACTGTTGATAAGCTTGAGTACAAGCCGACAGGTATAATAATCGGTGAAAATTACAATGTTACATATGATAAGACAACCGGTAAGTATGTTGCAAAGATTAAGTATGATACTAACTATGTACAGGTTAATGCCGTAGCGGCAAGCACAAGCTCAAAGGTTGCAATTCGTCCTGATGAAGCAACTGCAAAGAGTGACTCTATGTCAGGAATGCCGTTCGACATGAGAAATGTTTCGATTACAGCAGATACAACAACACTTTATATTGCTGTAACTCCGGCAGATACATCATATTCACAGGGTGTATATCAGCTTGATATTATAAGAATGTCAGCTAATACTGCAATAAAGGTAACATATGGCGGCGAAGAACTTTCGCAGAATGCTGACGGTGAGTATGAATATACTTTGCCTGCGTCAACTGACGGAACAGATAACACAACTCAAAAACTTGTAGCAGAGGGTGTTATTGTAGACGGCGATAATGTTACAACTGATGAAAGCATTAAGCTGACAATTTCAACAAGCAGTACATTCTATGTAAATGGCGATGCAACATATACAGATGAAATGGATGTTAAAGCAACTCAGCCAAAGGCAAATGCTGTATATATCCATGTTAAGTCAGAAGACGGAACAGAAAAGACGTTTAAGGTAAATATTTTGAAATTACCTGAAACAAACGGTATAACAGCAGTAGACTTAACAGAAAATAAGGTTGCTGCAACATATAAGACTTCAATTAACACATATGAAGGTCAAGCCCCTTATTCGGAGGACGGTATTGTAATTTACGTTACAACTGCCGATGCACGTTCGCAGGTAGCAGTCGGAACACCGAATAACTTCGTAACTCCGACACCTATCAACGCTGCAGATCCTACACAGGGCGGTATTGCAAAGGTTCTTCTTCCGAAAGAACTTCTTGAAGAAGAAGCGAACGGCAGTACAACAACTAAGTTGTATGTTAAGAGAGCAGACGGTATTGTCATAGACAACAGCTCAATGAATATACCGACACTTATTATTAAATACGCATCAAATAATGTTGGTCTGTATAAGGTTGATTCAACACCTACAACAGACCCTGCAAGCCCTGACTACACAGGTAAGGTAAAGCAGATTACTGATGAAAACGGTAATATTGAGTATTATCTTGGTATTAATGCAAGTGATATTATAACAACGGGTACAGCTCTAAGCATTAATATTACTGCAGAAGCAAATAATACAAGCTCAAAGGTTGTAATTTACGACCCTGCTACAGAACAGCCTTCAACTATGACAACGGGTGCAACATATAAGGCAATCAGAGAAGTTACTCTTGACCCGTCATTGAATGATGGTCCAACTGAACTTTCAATCAGAGTAATAGCAGAAGACGGAGTTACATCAAAGGATTATAAACTTGTACTTCGCAAGAAGTCTGATAATACAGAGATTGAATTTGTAAAAGCAATCTATATTGCAAATGAAGACCCTGACTTAAGCAAGAATACCGCAGGTGAATTCTATACATATGTAGATTCGGGCAGAACAATTCTTCCTATCAGAGTAAAGGCTAAGGACAGTCAGTCAACAGTTGCAATCGAAACAACTTATAAACCGTCAGCATATGTCGGTTCAGCTGCAATAACATATTCAAACAGCAATGATGCAAGCGTTAATGTTGACCTTACAGGTATAACTGATGACGAGCTTAGAGCAGGTGTAACAATTCCTGTATATATTAAGTCAGAAGACGGAAGTCAAGTAATGACTTACTTCGTAAAGGTATCTTCTGTAGAAGGTAACCCTGAGCTTAAGAGCGTTGATGTTGTTGTAGACGGTGTTGTAAGACCTGCAAAATATGATGCAGATGATAACAGCAAGTTCGTAATTAAGATTCCTGATACAACTTCAAGAGTTGATATTATAGCAACTCCGCAAACATCGCTTGTTCAGTACGTACATATAAACGGCAGCTATGACAGCAAGGATGAAGCGACCGGAGCTGTTACTTTGAGCAATGTGGTTGTAAACAGTAAAGAAACAACTGCAACGATTGAAGTTAAGGCAAAAGACGGTACAACAAAGAGATATACTCTTGTAATTACTAAGGTTGCTGTAAACACAGACCTTATGAATGTAACTGTAAACGGTACTACAGTAAGCAATGCAAACGGTACTTACACATATCTAAAGACCGGTATTTCGAGTGATAAGACTGCTGATGTTTCAATAACAACACAAGATGCAAATTCAACTGTTAAGGTTGAAGCTATCACAAGAGATTTGACAAAGTCACCATATGGATTGTCATACAATGAAGTGGGCAGCGAGTCACAGAATGTATGGGCAAATGATGCGGTAACTCTACACAGTCAGCCGGTAAACAGATACCGTATAACAGTAACAGGACAAGACGGATTTACAACTAAAGAATACACCTTAATAATCAGAGATACAGATACAAATGCAGATGTAGAATATATTAAGGTTGGCACATATTATGCAGTTAAGGAATCATCAGACGTCAACGGTGAAACATGGACTGTTGAAATCCCTGATACAACTAAGTTTACAAATGTAACTGTACAAGCATCTGATGAATTGGCAGAACTTACAGATATTGAGAAACTTAGACAGAATGCATATGATAATAATCCAAGCAACGTAGGATATGTAACTCAAATCGTTTCAGGTTTGGATTTACAGACAGACGACGAGATTAGATATGTTAAGGTAGTTTCACAGGATGGCTCACTACAGAAGATGTATAAGCTTGTTATAAAGGGTACAGACGAAGCTCCTTCTGTTGAAAGCGTAACAGTAAACGGTTTGGATGCAAATGCACCGACTGATTCAGAACCAAGATATACATATCTTGAAGTACTTCCGAACGCAAGTGAAGTATTGATTGGTGTTACGGCAGCGAGCAAGAACCACTTCGTAAGCATTAACAATGGCGATATTACAGCCGGCGGTTATGCAGAGCTTAAGGTTTCGATGCCTATCTCTGTAACCGAAATGGAAGTACCGTTCAGATTGTACAGAACAGCTGACGGTGACCCTGCATATGAAAACGTTGTATATTTAAAACGTTTGAGCGATGATTATGCATTGACTGTAAAGGTTGATAACAATACTGTTAAGAAAACAAATCTTGACGGCTCATATGTATATTATGTAGACGGTACAGCAACAAGTGCAGATGTATGGGCTCTTGCATCTAACGCAAATTACCGTGTAGAAATTACAGGTAAAGACGGCGTTTCAGGCAATAACAACACAAATCCGACACTTGGCGCAACTGTTACAACAGACCTTGAAGATACTATAAACAGTAACTTCACAGAAGTAACAATCACAGTTAAATCTGATGATATTACAAATACAGCAACAGCCGAATATAAGCTATATATTTATAAGAAGAGTAACAATGCAAATATCAAGTCGGTAACTGCAAATCCAAATGACAGTGAAAACAAGGATACAGATACTACAGCAGATGACAGTGTAAACTTAGGCGGTAATATATACAATGCATATCATGTATATGTTCCTAAGTCAACTACATCGGGTTATACAGTATTTGACCTTGCAATCGAGCTTGAAGATGTAAATGCGGCAGTAACAAGCATTGATAATGCACCGTTCGCAAATACAAACGGCGGTACTGCAAAGGCAACATTTACAAAACTTACAGCCGATTACGACTTTGACGGTGACGGCACAAACGATTCATTCGCAATTCCTGTAACTGTAACATCGCAGAGCGGCGGTACAAAGGATTACTACATCATCGCAACACCTACAGATATGGATATGGAATTGACTGTAGAATACGATGACGAAAAGATTGCGAAGGAAGAGGACAAGAACGAATATATTGTATATGTTCCTACAACTTCTAACACAGCAACTATATACCTAACATCAATAAACGGTAATATTGCTGAAGTAAGAAATACAACAAATGCAAATAATATTATAACTGTTGATTCACCTGACAGAACATTGTATAGATTACAGGTTAGTAACTTGTCAGCTTTGACGGAAAGCAATCCATATACTTATGAAGTTGATGTGGCTAAATCAGGCTCAAGTTATAAGAAGACATTTAAGCTAATCATTATGCCGCAGAGTACTGATACCGATATTACAGTAACAGTAAACGGTGTAGAAGCTAACTGGGTAGCTTCAAACGGCGGTTACTATGACGGAAGTATTGAAACAACTGACGAAATAGCAAATGTTATAGTAAAGGCTAAGAATCAATTTACAAAACTTGCGATTACAGAAGATGGTGAGCCTGCACCGACGTTGGTTGATAAGGGTATAACATCTAAGGCTTATACAATCGCTCTTACAGAAGCAACTGATACAGCTAAGATATATACAATCTATGTTCAATCGCAGAATACTTCACAGCCGATTAAGACATATAAGTTACACGTCACAAGAAGAAGCGGTGAAAATGATATTATCAGCATCAAGCGTGGTAATGTGGATGCTACAGAAGAACCTGTAGAAAACAGTGATGACGTTAAGTACATATTCTTCGTAGACTCAATGACAGAAGTACCTCAAATTACGATTGAAACTTCACCTAAGTCAATATTGAGAGTAGGTTACTATGATTCACAGAATAAGTGGCATAATAACGGCGATAGCAGTGCTTCAACAGCAGGCGATACAGCCGGTTGGACAACAGATAATAATTGGCAGGATACATTGCCGGCAAATGCAAACGGTGGTAAATATGTAATCGAAGTAAAGGCTGAAAACGGCTCGAAGAAGAACTATGTTCTTGAATTCAGAGAAAAGTCAGACGATACATCAATTAAGAGTATAACAACAGAAAAAGGTTTGGACGGCGAATACAATGTTGATATGTCAATGACAGTATTGTATGAAGCAAACGTTCCTGACCACGATACATTGCTTGACATACTGCTTACAGATAAGTATGCAACAATCGAATCAATACATGAAGTAGCATTGCCTGATGACAGTGAAAACATCATAGATTCGACAGGTGACATCATCACAAGAAAGAAGACCGACGAAGGTGCATTCCGATATAAGGTTGTAGGCGGTGTTCCTATTGGCGGTAAGAGATACTTGAGAATTACCGTTAAACCTCAAAATGATAAGGCAGAGTTGGTTAAGAACTACTACTTATTATTAAAGGGTGCATCAGATGACTTGTCACTTGACAATGTAAAGGTTAATGATACTGTAAATACAACTCCTATCTCAAATGGTTTGAAGTATACATTCAGCGTTCCGACAACCGTAACTGAGGCAGATGTAACAATTACAGCAAATCAATATGCTAAACTTGTCAATGTAGCAGGAAATGCACTTTCAATTCCATACATCAACGTATGGTCAGATACTTCATATACATTGTCTTCTGAAGAAGAAACAACTATAACTGTAGAAGTTCGTTCACAGTTGTATGTTGATGATGTACGTACACCAAATGCTAAGAAGACTTATACAGTAAGTATCTATAAGAGCAGTAATAACACAGAGATAGGCGAGGTTATCGTAAATGGTATCGCAGCAATCACAAGAAAGAATAATCCTACTATCTATGAGATTGCAATTCCGTCAGAGCTTAACGGAGGCGATTCAAGAGCAGAAAACCCTGCAACTATCACAATACATACATCAAGCGGTATTGCAGAAATATCAATGAAGAATAGTGAAACAGGCGATTACGATGTAGCCCACGGTGAACTTATTGCAAAGAGAATGCTTGATGAACCCGATGTTTCAAAGGTAAATAAGTTTGAATTTACAATTAGATCATCATCAGGCAGTGTAAAGCAGACATACACATTGTATGTATATACTGATTACGAAGACACAGATGTCAAGTCAGTTTCACTTAATAAGACTGAACTTACAGCCGGTGCCTCAACAGATGTAGATATTTCGTTATTCTCAGTTCCTGATGACCGTATCTACACAGCAGTTGTAAACAGACGTAATCCGGTTGACCTTTCAATCGTTCCTACAGGTAACATGGCAAAGGTAGAACTTACAGGATTCGGTATTGACGGTATTCTTGTAAGTGACAACTCACACGGTTATGTATTTGAAAATCTTGCACTTAACTCAGAAAATGATACAGTATTTAACTTCAGAATTATGAGTTATGACGGTAAGGTTGTAAGTGATCCATATCAAGTAATAATTAAGTATGTTGAAGATTCAGACGTAGCTCTAAAGAGTGTTGTCTTTGACGGTGTAACAGCTGAAAAGGCAGACTTTAAGTCTAATACATATCTTGTAAGAGCAGACAGTACCGTAACAAACGGCATACTTACAATAACTGCGGCAAACGAAGATGCAGTAGTTAAACTTGGCAGCGATAAATCAACAAACGGTGTCTTGAACGTATCTTATAATGTTACAAGGAACGTATCTAAGGTTGACTTTACCGTTACATCTAAGGACGGTAAGGCAGAGCAAGCATACACATTGTATATTATAAGAAGCAATACGGGTGAAAAAGAAGTCTATGTCAACGGAACCAAGCTTACAAAGACAAGCGGCGGTTACACTTATGAAGTACCTTACGGAGCAACTGCGGCAGATATTAAAGTTGTTGCAGACAGCGAAGTTTCAAAGGTACAGATTGGTGACAGCGAGTTTAAGGTAAGTGAAAATACTGAAACAGTAACTCTTGATTCGGGTAAGACAACAACTGTTAAATTCAAGATTTACTCATATCCGTATGATGATAACAGCTTTATTGCAGAAACAATTACACTTGTAAGACAAGACCAGTCTTTGGCACTTTCAAATGTAATGGTTCAGAGCAAGTCAGAAAGAGATTATACAAAGCTAACTCCGGATAAGTACGGAAATTATAAGACAGCTATTCCGAGCACAGATGACAGTGCAAGCATTGTAATTGCAACAAGAAGAAGCGATTCAAAACTTGGACTTATCAGAGTAACAGACACAGGTGATGTTGTTCTTGGTGAAGATCAAGGTCAATTATCAGTACCTGATATTGCAAACCTTGGAACAGTAAATAAATTCTATATTGTTGTTTCTGACGGAACAAAGACAAGCAGATATGAACTTGTAATTGTTAAGTACAGCAATAATACAAGTGTAGAAAAGGTAATCGCCGAAAGAGGTACAGAGGACGAATATGTAGCTAAAGATGCATCGTGCGGCGGCGGCTCAACTATCCTTCCTGAAGACCCTGACGGCAGTAAGGCATCACCTTACCAGATTACGACGGCCGAAGAACTTCAGGCTATGTCAGATCATCTTGATGCATACTATGTATTGATGAATGATATTGACTTAAGCGGTACTGCATGGACTCCGGTTGGTACAACTTCCAAACCGTTTACAGGTAACCTAAACGGTAACGGAAAGTCAATATCAAATCTAACAATTACAGCTACATCAAATGATACAGCATACGGCTTGTTTGGTGTAAATAAGGGTGAAGTTTATGACTTCAAACTTGAAGATGTAAATATTACATCTGTTGCAGGCACATCATATCAATATATCGGTGCCGTGGCAGGTAAGAATGAACAAAACGGTGTAATTTCAAGAGTAGCCGTAGCTTCAGGTAATATTGAATCTTCATATGCAGCCGGTGGTGTAGCAGGTGATAACCGTGGTACTATCAAAGACGCATATAATAAAGCAACAATTACATCAGGTGAGTACGCAGCAGGTATTGCAGCATTGAACCATAACGCTGTTAAGAATGTATATAATGTAGGTTCAATAAGCTCAACATCAAGTAATTTAACCGATGAACACGTAGCGTCGATTGTTGTATTGAACCTTGACAACTCAACAATAAATAATGCATATGCAGTAATGCCTAGCCAAATCTACAGCAAGGTGGGAAGCAACAGCAATGTATATAACAGTGCGTCAGTTCTTCCTGAAAAGCTTGGAGATATAGCAACATTCAATGATTGGGACTTTGCAAATACATGGGTAATCAAGACAGCTCAGTATCCTACATTCAGGAACCAATCAGCTGATGCAGATATATCAAATCTTAACATTCCTGACGGCAGCCAAGCACGTCCGTTTGAAATCACATCAGCCGCAGGATTGAAGAGCATCGGTAATGATGAGGAAAGCTTAACAAAGCATTATGTATTGAAGAATAATATTTCAATGAAGTATAATTCGGACTACATTCAAATGGATCCTATCGGTTCAGAAGATACACCATTTACAGGTAGTCTTGACGGTAACGGATTTACAATTTCCGATTTGAAGATTACATCACAGAAGAGCGTAAACGGTCAAGATTATTCAGCTTTGTTTGCTGTAAACAACGGTACTGTTAAGAACTTGAGATTTGCGGTTGCGACAATCGGTGAAAACGGAGTTGAAAATGCATCTGTGGTAGCAGGCATTAACAACGGTACAATCGAACAAGTTGCAATTGAAACGGGCGGTAAGATTACAGCTAAGAATGCAGCCGGTTTTGCAATCGAAAACAACGGTACTATTGAAAACTCATATATTACATCAACTGCACTTGTAAGCAACAATGCTTCTGCAGGTATAGTAATAAGCAATAATGCCGGTGCAACAATCGGATATGTATTCGCTAACGCAAATCTGTCAAGCTCAATGTTTGATAAAGCATCGATTGCTATTAACAGTGACGGTACAATTACACATACACACGGTGTAATGGGTGCATTGTTTGTTAAGAATGATACATCAATCGTTACGACAAATGATAATAGCAGTATTGCTGCATCTGACCTATATGTTCAGTCAATCTTTAGCGATTGGAACTTCAATGATATATGGTATATGACATCAGGCAGCTACCCAATGCTACAAGTTACAAATAAGACTTCGTCAGTTTCTGCACAAAGCATTGACTTGTTTGCAGACGGAGAAACAACCTGCGAACATATTGTATATATCAGAGATACTAAGAATTCGGCTAATATTTACATAAAGGCTCAGAATCCTTATTCAACAATCGCAATCAGAGGCGGTTCATATACAGGTGTATTTGAAGGTGTTATAAACGGACTTATCAATGATAAGACAATAATTCCGTTTACAATTACATCAACAAGCGGTGCAAGTCAGGAACATAATCTTGTAATTATTAAAGAACCTACTTTGGCAACACTTGACAGCGTTGTTATTGACGGAACGACAGTTGCTCGTGTAAATAACACATACGTTGCAGAAATAGGTAAGTCAGCTGATTCTGTAAATGCAGAAATTACTCCTATATCAGGTACAGTTGAAGTACTTGACAAAGATAGAAATGTTGTTTCATATGAGAGCATGAACGGCTTGACATGGATTAATACAGCACTTCCTGCAAATGTTGGTACTACAACAACTTATACATTGAGAGTAACAAACGGTAATGCACTTTCAACAGTTGAATATCCGTTAATCTTGAAACCTGCTGAATATCATACAGGTTTGAAGTATGTACAGGTTGATCCGCTTACTCTTATAGGCAATGTTCTTGTAGGTTCGGGTTATACAGATGTTACAGATATAAATGAAAATGTTTATAACTATGTAATTACCAAAGACCTTGAATATATCAATATTAAGGCTGAAACCGTAAACTCTACTTCAAAGGTAAGCATTGCATCAGAGTATAATTCGGCTAATGTACAAGAAATCGAAAGATATAACCTTGATACATCAATTAAGGATATTTACATTCCGATTGACGTAACAACAGAAGAGAATGTTGTTGAACATTATGTACTTCACTTAACAAGAAAGAGTATTGATGATTCATTAAAGACTGTTAAGGTAACATACGGTAGCAATGTTTATACTCCGGCAGCTGAAAACAGAGTAATAGATGAAGAAACAGGAGCAACTGCAGATGTATATGTAGTTAAACTTGATACTCCGGGTAATGTTCCGTTTACAAATAAGACATATGTTGATATTTTGATAGAGGCTAATGATATTTATACACTTGTAAATGCAGGTAGCCCAACGGCAACAGACCCAACATCAGCTAATTCGGATAAGTGGACAGCAACTAATGTACTTCTTGACGGCGAAGAATTAACAATCTATGAAATCAAGTCAAAAGCTGCTGACTTAGAAACAATTAAGGTATCATATCTATACATCTACAAGAAGAGTGATAATGCAAACCTTAAGACATTTACCGCAACTTACGATGACGGCGGAACAAAAACAACTGTTGAAGCCGGAGAGGATACAAACGGTGAATATCAGCTATGGATTCCGTCTGATGTTACAACAGTAGATCTTGAGGCGATAGCATCAACTCTGTTGGCAGAAGTACAGATTGACGATAATACTTCGTCATTACATAATAATGTTTATAAGAACTTTACAATAACAGGTAAGAACACTATTAATGTAATGATTAAATCTTCATTAAATACTACTGCTGAGTATAAAATTAATATCAATAGATTGAATCTTGATCTTGAAGCTGTACAGGCAGGACCTTACAGCGGCGGCAACTTGTCAAATGCTCTTTGGGACAGCACAAGAAATGCATATGTTGTTCGTCTTGATCCGCAGACTGATGATTTGCCAAGTGCAATCGCATCAGTGTTGGCTAAGGATGCTAATAACTACATCAGAATAGGTCACTTGACAAGACCTGAAAAACCTACTCAGGGAAGTATGACAGATGAACAGTATGCAGCAGCACTTGCTCAATATGAGAAAGAGGTTGCAGCATATGAAACAGCCGCAGCAAACGACTATTCAGCAACCGATGCAAGCGTTGTATGGGATGGCGGATGGCGTCAGACAAGCAACCAGTCTTATAAGATTCCTCTAATCAAAAAAGACGGTGGATTTACAGTAGTTAAGATTCAGGTTGGTGTAGCTAATAACTATAAGGCTCAAGCAGATGCAACTATTGATGAAAAGATTGGTACTGTTAAGACTTATACATTCTTAATAGGTCAGAAGTATAAGAACACTGATGCAGATATTGATATTTATATTGACGGTAACTTGCTTAAAAATCCTGAAAAGGTCGGCGATGAGATTATCTATAGATACGGTATCGTGAAGGATGCAACTGTAAAGGTTGGACTTCGCATTGATGAACATGCACCAACTCCATATGATCCGACAGTATCGGTAAATTCAGTATCTGAAAACGGAATTGTAAACAGATCTGATTATAATTATCCGACAGATGGTGTACTTACAATCCCTGTAAATACGGCAAGATCAGTATCTGAAGATACTCCTGATACAAATATTACTATTGTATCAATACCTGAAGCAGGTACAGGATATACTCATCAGTATAAGGTTGTAATCTACAGATTGTCAGAAAATACAAATGTACTTCATAACAGCAGTGACAACTCAGAAACTGTTGTAAATGAAACTACAAGATATGACGGTGAAACAAGTCCAAATGTTGTAGATTATTACAAAGTAAGCGAATCAACACTTACAGTTGATGAAAACGGTAATAAGTATTTAAGAGTATATATCAAGACAGAGTATTCAAAGGCTAAGATTACTCTAAACGGTAAAATATATACAGGAATAACAGATGATGACACTGTAATAAGTGGTTCAAATGTAGTAAACGGCGGAGATATTCATGGTATCTTGATTCCTGTAAAGGATGGCGAAAGCGTTAAGGTAATTCCGTACGTAGTAACATCAGAAGACGGCAGACATACTTCAAACAATGCATTAAACGTAACAATCCAGTCGATTAATACTAATGCCGATTATGTAACGGTTAATGGTGTAGAAGCATATGGTCCGTTCACTGAGGACGATTCGGATCTGCCGTATTATAACAGCTATATTCCTTACAGTGTATATGAAAAAGCAGTTAATAATGCTGAAAAGACATCGGTTGTTGTTCAGGCGGCTGTTCAGTCGAAGGATACAACAGCAGAACTTCTATGGGAAGATGGCGACTTTGATTATCACGGAAATGATGCTAAATACAACATTCCGTTCAGAGTATCCCACTCATACTTGTTTGACGATGCAGATCCTGATATTCCTCATGTGGTTAAATTCAGAATTATCTCTGAAGCGGGTACAATGCAAGAATATGAATTGAGAGTTTATCTTGCAGATAACACAAACAGAGATGTTGAATATGATGCCGAAAGTGATAATTACAGTGTATGGGTTGGTCCTGCAGGAACAATTAACAGCATACCGCCTGCTAAGTACGATAAGAACACAGGCAGATACACTGTAGAAATTGAAACAGGTATAACATCTGTTGACATGAAGGTAATCGCAGATTATGAATATGCGGGCGTAGATATTTATGACCCATATACATCATCATATACAAATAACTATGAATTACATCAAAAACAAGTACAACTTTCAAATCTTGAACCTAACCAAAACTACACATTGTACTTTAGAATACGTTCACAGGATGAAATGTTGTCAGGTGTTGGTGATGGTAAGGAATACATAGTAGACCTAATCAGAAAGTCTAATAACAGAAAGATTGATCACGTATATGCATATCCTGAAGATAAAACGGGTAAGTTGTTCCAGTCAGTTGTTGAAAATATAACTGTAAACAATCCGATTATCATAAAGAATATAACATACGGTACATCAATCGTTCCTATTGAAATCGGTGCTGATTACTCAACAGCAAGAGTTGGTATGACGATAGATGGTGTAGATACTGTTTCGACAAATCAAACTCTAAAGATAAATATTCCGTTTGACAGTAATGACGATGATGTTGATGAAACAACAGGCGAACGTTCAAGAACATTCCAGGTAACGGTATGGAGTTATGAAGGTGATATTGCTCCTGCATACTACACACTTAAGATTATCAGAAAGATGAATAATCTAAAGCTTAAGGAAATTACACTTGACGGACGTTATGCAGAGCAAGACAGAAACGACCCTTATACATTCAGAATTGATGTAGGGGCAGATGAAACACTTGTAAATGAAATCAAAGCTACTGCTCTAAACGCCGGGGAATACGTAGAATTTGAGAATAACGGATTTGCTCTTTCAAGCAATTCATATTTGAATTATGACGTATCAACAATTCCGACATCGTCATCGGTAACGATTGATATTAAGGTTGGTTCACCTGATTTGCTGTCAGATGGTACAACTCCTGATGAGATAGCAATAACAAAGCTTATTATTACAAAGCTTTCTCCTGAAGAATTGCGTTCTGATTTGAAACTTGATATGTTTGTCAGCGATATTAAGTTAGTTGACAGCTCATATGTAAAGGCTGCAAAGCAGAGCGAAGATAAGACACTTGTAAACGGCAAATATGTTTATACATATAATTACATAAGCTATATTAATCCAACGGCAAATATGGCATATGTTAAGTCACAGACTAAGTCGGCAAGTTCAAAGATTGAATTCTTTACTGATTTTGGTAAACCTGCGATTGCGAGCGGAATGTTGGCAGTTGATACAGAGGCATCAATGTCAGGTATAGATGACATCATATTGAAAGCCAGAGTAACAGCCGGTGACGGCAAAACACAGGATTACACATTGATGATTCAGAAAGCTTCAAGTGAACTTGGTATAGACAAAGTATATGTTGACGCTACAGGCGGACTTTCTACTGAAACTCAGCAGACAACAAGAGTTACAGGTAAGGTTACAGGTTATGAAGCGGGTGTGGAACCTAATACAACGGCAATATCGTACAAAGTTGAAATGCCGATGAATACATACATTGCACAACCGTTTGTATTCGCAATAGACCCATATGCGGTAATTCAGTTCTATGAGTACAGAGATGGTACATATGTACTGAGCAATAATAAACAAATTCAAGGAACTAATGTAAACTTCGCAGGTGCTACAACGGATGCCGCCAGTATTGAAGACAGAAATTTATATAAGTTCAGATTTAAAGTAACATCGAGAACCAACAACGCATCTCAGGAATATGTAATCAACCTTATTAACAGCCCTGAGGGTACTCAGTTGAAAAATGTTAATATCGGTTTGAGAAAAGAAGGATACAAAGATTATCCTATAGATGAATCTGAAGTAATCTTGAAGAATGCAAGTATAACAGGTCTTACAACTTACTTGGCATCAGTTCCGCAAGGACGTGATACAGCTGTAGTAAAACTTATAAGTGAGAATAAGTTTGCTAAGATATATGTAAACGGTGTTCATCAGAACAGCGCAGTAAATACATATATTGATGATGTAAAACTAAACGGTCGTGTTACGCAAGTTCCTGTAACGGTAGAATCTCCGTCAGGCGCAACACAGAACTATACGATTTACATTGTTCAGTACATCTACAACTTCGATTTGAACACAGTCGTAAATGACGAACTTACAGAAAGAATCGGCGATCCGGTTACAAATGAAGACGGTGTTATCATTTCAAACTATGAACGTCCGACAAAACTTCCGTTCTACTTGAGCGATGCAGATATGCAAATTAATATGGCAGACCCTCAAGGTCATAAATATTACGTTCAGATTGACGACGGTGAAAAGATACTTGTAGATGATACAACTAATGAGCAGACTATTAAATCAACAATTAAGCTAAAAGAAGTTAATTCGATTGTTCAGCTTCGTGTATATGACGAAGACGGATTCTTAATAACAATTAACAATATTTTAATTAAGCGTGATATGCTTGACGCAGCACTTGGAGCAATCCGTGTAAATGACAATGATGCAGTTAAGACAACTCTTGACAGCGGCAAGATTATATATGAGGCATACTCATATTCAGAAGCAGAAAATCCAACTGCTAAAGTTGATATATATGCTGTTGATAAAAATGCCGCAATTACGTTGACGGGTCTTACAGTATCGCAGACATATACATTGGGAGCAGGTAAGGGCGGTCAGCTTACTGCAAACGTAGATTTGAAGGTTGGCGACAACTACTTCTCGATTGAACTTAAGAAGTCGGACGGCAGCCCGTCAATCTATTATACATTACGTATCAAGCATATTCCGGTTGACGTATATCTTGATGATTTGTATATCACAAAGAAGGACAATTCAAATAAGATACCGTTCTATAATTCATCATTTATAAAGACGGTTACAACTTATTCGATTAAGACTGAAAATGATTTACATGAGTATGATGTATATGCAAATGCACATGAAACACATCAGAAACTACTTGACTATGCGAAGACACAAGGCTGGAATCCTAATGATTATGAAACAAGAATCAAGATTACAGACGCAGGCAGTGAGCAAATCGACGATTTGAGTAAATATATTAAGCAGTATGTCAACAGTATGAAGACAGACGGAACAACTTCGGAATACTTCAGAATACCTATTTACTTGAGAGTTCCTCACTACACAAAAACTTATTATATAGAAATTCATGACCCTAGCGATGAAAACCGACTTGCAGATTTACAAGTTATCGGTTACGACTTGGATCCTGACTTTGATAAGGATAATTATAAGATAAATAAGCCTACAACAGATGATGAAAAGAAACAGGGTATTTATACGGTAAATGTTGAATCAGAAAAGACAAATGCAGACATTTACGCTAAGGCATATCATAATCATGACGGTGCTAAGACGATGGTTACAATTCTTGATTCAAACAAAAAACCGATGAGTAATGCATTTGTTACAATTACTCAGAATGTAAACCTTGAATACGGCGATAATGTATTCTATGTAAAGGTAACAAGTGAAACATCTAAGGAATTAGAGTATGAACTTCATATTTATCGTAAGCCGATAGACGCAAGCGTTAAGTATATCTTGGTAAATGATATGCCTGCCGCATTGCAGCCGGACGGAACGTATGTTGCATATGTAGAGTCAGGTACTAACCCTATAGTTAAGGCTATGGCAAGTGATTCAAGAGCAACAACAACATTGAAGACAAACGGTGCCGCAGATGTTTCGGCAGTTGGTTGGGTAACGTTAAATGTACCTACTGTATCAACTGCAACGGCAAATGTTGATATTAATGTTTCTTTGACAGCCGGTAATGATACAATCAGCAGAGATTATGTATTGAAGTTGATTAGTGTAACGGGTGATATTCTAAGCGTCTACATGGATGTTGACAACGGCGACTTTGTAACAGATACAACTCGTCAATATGCAAATCCTATTGCAGCTGTTTGGAACAGTGAAAATAACCGCTTTGAAATAGGTATTCCGCATAATGCGACATATACACCGATGATGAGAGTAACAACTCTTGCCGAAGGTAAGACAGTTAAGATTGGTACTCTTGCTGAACAAAATCCTGATGCGGGAACAACAAAGCAGTTTACCAATAAGACATACTTGATGAATAATCCTCAAGATATAACCGTTACTGTAAAGGATGTTGCAACAGATGTAACCAAGACATATATTGTACACGTAACAAGAATGTCAGGCGATGCAGACCTTATCGAACTTGAACCTGAAAGCGGCGTAGTGATGAAACCTACATTCGATAAGGATGTTCATAACTACGAAATCGATGTAGATACAGCTGTTACACAGGTGACATTTGATAAGATTACAGCAAGCAATAATGCTACAATCAAGCTTATGACATCTACAAGCAACGGTTCAAAGCCGGTTATCAACCATACAAGCGGAAATAGTTTTGTATTTGATAACTTGACAGTTGGTAACAACATATTGAAGATTGAAGTAACATCTGAAGACAGAATAACAACTAAGACATATACGGTTACAATAAATCGTAAGATTCCTGATACTGACGCTACTTTGGACGACATCAGAGTCGTTATCGGCGGTAAGTATTACAGCTTAGTTCCGATGTTCGACAGAGATATTACGGATTACTACTTCATTGTTGAAGGTGAAAATATTAATGATATTAATATTGAAGCAACACCAAGCAGTGCTGCAAGCGATGTGGCTTACAAGATTGACGGAGGTTCTACCACAAAGGGAACGAGCGTGACAATCAAAGACGGTTTGACTGAGAAATCAACAACCGAAGTTGCATTCAATGTATCGGCAAGCGGCGTAGTAATGAAAGAGTATAAGATTACACTTTATAAGAATATTAATGCTAATATCAATCCAAAGCAAAACTTCTTATCAAGTATATCTCTTGCAAATCATACATTGACAATGATGAACAGCTCATCAGATGTAGATTATAACTACTATTCAAATGTAACTAATACGGAAACAGAAGAAGCAATCACAGTAATTCCGAATACAAATGTTACGGGTACAGACGGTAATATGACTGCAACATTGTATGATGTAGCCAATAATACAACCGAAACTATGTTGTCCGGTCAGCCGACGCCGGTTAAGCTTGATGCGGGTAATAACTTGTTTATTGTCAAAGTAAGCGATGGCAACGGCAACAGTCGTTACTACTCAATTACAATAAACAGAGCAATAGATAAGAATACAAGCGCATTGCTTTCATCTCTGACAGCAAGTGGTCAAAGTATGACGCCGACATTTGATAAGAATGTAACATCATATAAGATTACTGTTGCAAATGACGTTGATTCAATTAAGATTAACGCTAAATCCGAAAATACAATGTCTGCTATTTGGGTAAGAAGCGAAGCCTTAGATATTGACGTTGATGCGGTTGGTACGGTAAATACCGATATTAAGCTTGTAGAGGGTAGCAATAAGATTGTTATTACGGTAACTGCTCCTAACAATACTGCAAAAGCAGGTAATAGAACATGGAATAACACTAAGAAGGTTTATGTAATTAATATTTACAGAGGCAGTGAAAATGATAATGCTGACCTAATAGATATTAAGTACACAGCAGGCGGTATACTCACTCCTATATTCGACAGTGATGAAACAAATTATCATTTGACTTATACTTATGAGCATGAAAATGTTGATTTGATACCGATTGCAAGAACTCCGGATGCTATAAAGGATATAACCGTTACATCAAGCGAAACTTCTAAGGTGATAAGCAGCGGAGATACATTCTCATTGTCACCGCTTGCTGTAGGTGAAACGGTAGTAACATTCATTGTAAGAACAGTAAACGGTACAGAAAAGACTTATACGGTTTCGGTATATCGTAATAAGTTTGAAACTCCGATACCTGAAATTACAGGTTTGGAACTAAAAGACCAACACTTTGATGACTATGCTATAACGCCTGGATTCGATAAGGATGAACATTCATATTATGCAAGTGTTCCAAGTACATTTGAAAAGGCAGATATTAAGGTAACTGCTATATCAAATGACCCATCGGATGAAGATAATCTAACGATTAGAGTAAACGGCAGAGTAATATCAAGCGGTACATGGAATAATATCTTTGAACCTATTGAATACGGTGATAACATATTCACGATTGAACTATCGAATGCGCAGGAAAATAAAGAGTATTATACATTGGTAATCAATCGTCAACAACCTGACCTTGACCCTAAACTTATCGACTTGGCAGTTAAACAGAACTTTGCATTGTCACCGGCATTTGATCCGGATAAGACGGCATATGAAATTAATGTAGATGAATCAACATCATACATTAACCTTATCCCAACTGCCAATGATGCGAAGATTACTGTTAACAACATTGAAGTTGTAAGCGGTATGGCATCAGAAAATATCGAACTTAAGAAGGGTAAGAATCAGATTAAGGTTGTTGTAACTGCAATAGATAATACAAAATCTCCTGCAGAGTTATCAATAACTAAGCGTGTATATCTTGTAAATGTATATCGTCCTGATTCGGATAACGATAATGCTCTAACAGAACTTGTTCTTAATAAGGGTACAGTCGTACCGGCATTTACAAGAGATGTAAAGAACTATTATGTAACAGTTCCTTATCAGGTAAATAAGGTAACTCTTGAAACAGCTGCATTAAATCCGGGCAGTGTGATTAAAGTAAACGGCACAGAATATACAGGCGCTATGGATATAGACTTGACAGACGGAGTATATAACTCAGTTGCAATCAAGGTATATGCATCAGCTGATGATTCATTGCCTGAAGTAACATACACATTGGATATATTCAGAAAGAATATGGCAGCCGATATTCCTGACCTAAGCAGCTTGACTGTAGACGGTAAGGACATAATTCCGGATTTCTCGGCAAGAGAGCTTAACTACTACACATATGTAGATGCATCAACAACCCGTGTAACAATAAATGCTAAGGCAGCAAGCAGTTCTGCAAACGTAAGCGGTATCGGAACATTTGCATTGAACGGTAATAAGACAGTAAGAATTATTACAGTCAGAAACGGTGCTACAATGCAGAAGTATTCTGTAACAATCTTGCGTGATACTGCAATCAACGGTATCAGCGGTACATTGAACGGAGATGCGATAACAAACAGCACTCTTGAAACAATAACAGTACCGGAAGGTACAACAACAATTCCGCTTAATATAACTTCAGCCGACAGCGATGCAATAATTACTGTAAACGGCAGAGAGATTGAAAGCGGAAAGGACATTGACTTTACAATGTCAACACAAAAGGAAAGATTCGACATTAATGTTGTAAGCACAATAAGCGGTATTAACAAGTCGTTCGTTGTATATGCTGAAAGCGATGCAGACAAGCCTTATGAACCGTTCATCAATCATATTATGATTGATCCGACAATCAACCAGACAGGCAAGGATGCAACATTCTTCACAGCGTTTGACGAAAAAGTATTTGTTTACAGTGCCGTTAATGACGGTGCTACACCGTACTTGTTTGCTAAGAGTGATGACCCGAATGTTTACATTGAAGTAATCAATGAAACAATGAGAGATTACTCATTGCAAGAAGGTATAGGTTCATACTTGGCACAGTCTATAGGCGAAAGCGGACAGGCAACATTCACATTCCGTGCAACTAAGTTTACTGAAAGCGGATACGAGCTTATTAATGAATATGTAGTAACTGTTTATAATACAGACGCACCTATCTTAACTGATTTGTGGACAGATAATGCTACTATGAAGACTAAGTTCTCACCGATAGTAAGAAATTATGATGTTGAAATAGGTAAGGATACCGAAGCATTTACCGTACATACAAAGAATACTTATGAAAATGCACAAGTAAGTATGAGTATCGACGGCGGAGCTTATGTAGACGGTGACGTAAGAACATTTGATAAACTTCCTCTTGATACTAAGAACTTTACCGTAACGGTTAAGATAACAGTTGACGAAAAAGACGGAATTTATGTTCTGAATGTAACTCGTCTTGATAAGTTGATTCCTGAGGCATTCCTTGAAAACATTGAACTTGAGGATGAAACAGTTGCAGGTGACGGATTATATGAAATGACTCCTGCATTTGAAGAAAAAGATGCTGAATATTCTGCTAAGGTTAATTACACAGACAATACAATTACATTGACTGTAACAGCTAAAGATCCGGCAAATGATAAACTTGCCGTTACTACAAGCGACGGTAAGGTTACAACGGTAACAAGCGGCACAGCCACTGAAATTACATTGCCGTCAAGCTTCCTTGACAGTGAACATTCAACAGAAACTGTAACGGTAACTGTTGAAAATAAGGACGGTAAGATTGGAACGTACGAATTGAAGATTACTCGTGATGACAGAGCAAACGGAGATGCAAGACTTGCAAGTCTGACAACCGATAAATTCGATTTGTCAAAGGTATTTAACCCTGAAATCTTTAGTTATGTTGTTAATATCTCACCTTATGATGAAGATATTACGGTAACAGCAGAAGCTAAAAACCCAACTGACAGTATAGTATTTACTCATAAGGGTAAAAATTCGGCAGAATCAATCGGCAGTGCAAGTGAGAAATTTGAGCTTGACACGGGTGAAGCTGTAGATTATGTATTCGTAACAGTAGCTGAAACTCCATACACTTATGTAATTAAGATTGTAAGAGAGAACACAGCTTACCTAAGCAACATTATCGTAACAGATACAGTTGATGGAGACGGATACGAAGAACTAAATCCTAAGTTCGATGCAAGTGTAATAAGCTACGATGTTCTTGTAGATCCGCTTGCAACAGAAATCGAATTTACGATTAAGACTACAGAATATAATCCAATCCTAAATATGAGCATTGAAGGCACGCAGGTAGCAAGTAAGTCGGCATCAGAATTAACACATATGTTTGACCTTGCACTTAACCAAAAGTCGTTCACAATCGACTTTGAGATTGTAAGTCAGGTAAGCTCTACGGTAACTAACGGCGGTAAGTATCGTGTAACTGTTACAAGAGATACTGCCGAAACAGTTCCAGAACTTCAAACTTACATAACAGGCAGAGTTCATTCGGTTGCTCAAGGTGACGATACTGCAGAAATAAGAATGTATGACAGCAGCAATAACCTTGTTGCGGTAGATGCAGCAGGAAATACGGTTTACCAAGTTGGTCTGAACGGCAACTTTGAAATCTCGCTTCCTGATGCAGATACATATCATATTGTAATAAGCAGAACAGGTTATTTGGATTATGAAATCACCAACATTGTTTCAACCGAAACTTTTGTGAAAGCTAAATATGACTTTGGTATGATTAGAATTACACCGGGTAACGTTACAGATTATGATGTAAGTGACGGCGTCATAGATTATGTTGATATTAACTTAGTAAATGTATTCCTATATAACATTATTATGGATGACTATACAGGACAAATTATTAAGGATTCGATAACAACAACTGAAGACGGAACCAAGGATGAAACTAAGGATACTGATAAGAAAGACGATTCGAGTGATAATCCTGAACCTCCGGATAACGGAACACCGGATAATCCGTCAACGCCGTCAACTCCTGACAGCGGAACACCGGATAATCCGTCAACACCGTCAACTCCTGACAGCGGAACACCGGATAACCCTGAAACTCCGAGTGAAACACCGGATACACCATCAACTCCAAGTGATGGAACAAACAGTGGTGACAGTAAGGATGACAGTACAACGACTGATACACCTAATAAAGGTGAAACAGGCGATAATACATCATCAGATACTGAAACGGGAGATAAATCCGATAATACAGAAACACCGTCAGATGGTAATACATCAAGTGATAATACATCAAATGGTGATACATCATCAGACAGCAAGTCAGATAACACAACAGACAGTGCGACGTCAGACAGCAAGTCGGATAGCACAGCAGACAGTGCGACATCAGACAGCAAGTCGGATAGCACAACAGACAGTGTGACATCAGACAGTAAGTCGGACAGCACAACAAACAGTGTGACATCAGACAGTAAGTCGGATAGTAAATCAGACAGTGCTAAGAGTTCAGAATCATCATATTCTGTTTCAACGGCAGTAGCAGGTGTATCTGATTATACAGAAATCCAATATGGTGATGGCACTAATACAGCCGGCGCTTATTACGAAGCAAATGGCAAGAAGATAATTTCTTGGATTAACTTTGAGGGCGGACGTGTTGAAAGAGCTGATTGTGATTTTGACGGTGACGGCTCAATCACAACAAAAGACCTTCTGTATGCAGGTATGTATTTTGGAAAGAAGACTCCTGTATTGGATAACCAAGGTCCCGACAAAGTCAAAATAAAAGCATATTAATTAGCTTTAAGGAATCGACAGATTTAATTCTGTCGATTCTTTTTTGTTTTATACATTTTATGTAATTTTATTAAACAGTAATAATTGTAACATTCACACAATATACGATAATGAACTGTAAAGAATAAACGGTGTTTTTCTTGAATAGAAATGTTGACTTTTGGTATAAGTTGGTGTACAATTAAAGTATAGAATTATTCATAATAGGGATAATTGTAGCAGGGGGGGAGAGCATGCATATTGGGAAAAAGAAAATCACAATAAGCGCACTTATTGTGGTTGTTTTTGTATCTGTTATTGTTTGGGCTGCAACATCTTACCCAAATGCAGCTATATCATTCAGTGGCATAAAAATGGTGGCTAACGGTTCAACAACACAAGGCTTCGTTGATATATCTCTGAAAAACATTGATTCAACTGCAATATCTTATTGCATTGAATATGATAAAAATTACATAGAGCTTTCGGATGTGGCGACGAATACGCCGATTAAAAACCCTACAACTTCTTCGGGAAGTGTCGGATATTCATATGATATTGCTCATGATTATTTTGAACAAAATACTGATGATTTCCCAATCGGAAGCTTTGGAGACTTTAAGTTACCGTCTATGATTGGTGTAAGTATGCCGATTATAGGTGTTGCAGATGCCGATAACGGCAGAGCAATAATGAACTTCTTACCGCAAGAAGGTACAACTTCTAAATACATAACTGCGGTAAAAGGTCGTGACGAACATCTTATTCTTGCAAACGGTAAAAATTTAAAACTCGGACGATTGAGCTTTTATATAAAAGACCCTGCAAAGTTTGCAAAGCTTTCAAAAAGCGAACTTAAGGATGTTATTAAAATTGTACCGTTTTCGACAATGATTACAGTGCAGGACGATACTATTACAGATGATGACGGTGTTCATATAGGTTATATCGACAGCAGTGACGGAGATGTCAAATGGTACTCAAGAGCTGATAAAAATGTTGAGTGTAATTTTGAGATTGAAGCGGCACTTTCAAATGTTAAGGCACTGAATGAGGAGCTGACAGTTACTTCTTATGACATCTATAAGAATGGTACAACAGATGATTTACTTGATTTCATAAATGATAAAATGTCGATTATATCACTCCGATATGCAGACGGTTCCGAAAGACCGGCAGTGTTTAAGTGGGATAAGACGACAAGCAATCTAAGCTCGATTTCGTGGAATCCAAAAGAAGGTGACTATACGGTTGTTCAAAAATACAATGATGATTTTGATATAACCGTTACAATACATGTGACGCCGATTAATTTGATTGGTTTCACGGCAGAAAATGAGAATTTGACGTATTGGACCGGTGCGGCGGATTATCCTGCAACAATAGACGATTTGAAACTTGCACCAAAAGCAAAACCGATACTTGATAAATATATTCCAAACGGCGGAGTACCGGAGTTTAATATCGGATGGTACCAGCTTAGCACTGAAACATCGCAGCTGCTTGATATACCTGACGATATCAAAAATAAAGTGGTAGGCAAATATACAATTTTGGGACACATTGCGGATATAAACAAAATATCGATTAATTATCCGTGGCTTACAGTAAAGGACAGCTCTGATGTCAACTTTATAAGAAATGTTGTCGATAACGAGAGTGAGCTTCCAAAAGAGTTGGTGGTTGTAAGTGCTGTCACGGCTGATGACGGTACTTTGACAATAACAGTTAAAAATAAAGATGGGAACACAATTCCTGTAGGTACAACATTTGATGTGAGAATGCCGGGCGGAGAACTTATTGATTCTTCAATGTCGGGTTATAATGTTGTTGTAAATGATGACGGAACGGCTACAATTACTGTAAAGGCTGATATTGCAATAGATTCTGAAAAGAAACTTGCACAGATTATAAACCTTGGAAGTAAAGCGGGTAAGTTTGAAATATCATCAACGGAACCGGGAAAAAATCCGGGACCGTATACTGAATTCAGTACAAATCCGAGAAAAAATATTTATTTAGACAGCTATACTTTTGATTATTCGGATTTGCAATCGGCAATGTTTCCTATCAAAGCGGGTGTGAGTTTACCGACAACTGTAACGCTTCCTGTACTTTCTGATTTTGTTGGAACAACATATGATGGATACGACGGTACGGAAATAGGTAAGCTTTCGACCTTCACAGTTGATTCGTGGGATGTTATTGACGGAGACCCTACATTGGTTGGCAGTGTTGTAACTGTAAGGGGTACGCTTTCAACAACGTCATATACAAACTACGGAAATGTTGTAAATGAGAATAATAACACAGTTGAGATTAAGTATTTGGTTGTCAACGGTGATGATAGAGATGAAATTGATGTAATACCCGATTTTACATATGACAAAAAACAAGTTGGGTATGATTATAACGATTTGCAAACAAATTCATTTACTGTTAAAAATATAGGCTCAACCGATATATACGGCTTGACAGCTGCTATTTCTTTGAGTAAAGATGGAAATAAAGAAGCATTTACCATCAGCAAAAAGTTGCCTCAGATTTTACAAAAAGGTGAAAGTGTAGACTTTGATATAACAACTAATATAGGTCTTGATGTAGGAACTTATGAATGTACAGTTTCTGTTATATCAAATGATGGAGTCCTTCGAACGTTTAAAATCTCTTTTGAAGTTACGGAAGCTCCTACATATAAAATAGAGCTTGTTTCTGATAATGTAAATTATGGTAAAGCAGAAACGGACTCGGGATTATATACTGCAAGCGAAGGTGAAGCTGTTTCAATAACAGCAACTCCCGAAGAAGATTGCGTTTTCGCCGGATGGACCTGTGAAACCGGTAATGTGACATTCGCAGACAGCACATTGGCTAATACGACATTTGAAATGCCGGCAGAAAATGTTAAAATAACGGCTCACTTTAAAGAGTCGCTTGGAGCGAAACTCAGAGCGACAGAACTTATGGTTAAAGATACAAATGACAATGATCAGGATTTGCATGATCAGAATTGGAAAATTGTAAAGTTTGACCCTGTAAAACGTGAGTATTATGTTGCAGTGCCAAATAGTGTTGACAAAGTAAAGCTTTGGTTCAAACTTAGAGATGAAGCAAAAAATGCGACGCTGTCTCTTTCGCGTGAACATAATTCTGTAACTGATACATTGACCACGCCAACGGAGGACGCAACGGATAATTATTATAAGTCGGAGGATATAGAGCTTGATGTCAGCCCTGTTGATAACCTACTTACATTGACGATGACATATGATGATCCTAATGACGATCCTGATGAAGGCGAAGTTACAAGGTCGTATAAGATTCACGTTTACAGAAAAATAGAAGAGTCCAAATTGATGAAATTTAATTATGGTAACTCGCCGTATGGCTTGATTATGCGTGATACGGCAATAACGGATAAGGCGACGGCTAAAAATGAATTTGACAAAAATGATTATACATTTACTGCAGGATATACGCCGGCAGGTGCAACGGTGGGTGTAAATTATTGCGGTGAAGCTTGGACGTCGGGTGTGAATTATGATTTGGATGATACAGCATTGTTTGTTTTGAATTCGGGAACTTTTACAGACCCGGGATATGAAAGCGTTATTAATTCGATTGGCGGAGCGGTAACCGATGTCACCAAAAAGATAACGGTTAATGTTTTAACGGAAACAAATGCGGCATATCAAGATGGCGGTTCTACGGATTATTCATCTGTCAATGCACAGACAATTAATCTGCCGTCGAGCGGTACAATATCCGAATTAAATGCGGAACGAATCCGACCTGATAAATATGAACTTGTTTATTCATTCGCAGATTTTGACGGTTCAATCGTTTCAATAAAAAGACCGTTAATCTTGCTTAATACTCTTGGAGATGTCAATAATGATAAACAAGCAGATACAAAAGATGTTTCAAGAATAAGAAACAGATTCAGCGCAGATTTAGCTAACAACACAAATGTTACAGGTTATGATGTTGGCGGATTGCTCAATAGATATCGTATCTGCGATGTAAATAAAGATAGAGCGGTGAATTTGATAGATGCAAATAATATACGTGCTAAAAAAATGATTCAGTTCTATACTAATGATGGAGGTGGTGCGTAATGAATAAGATTCTCAAAAGCTTAGTGTCAGGATTTACGTCACTATCTATGTGTGCTGTATGTATGATTAGTATTCCTGCTACTGCGGATGAATACGAAAATATAGAAACACAGGCAACAAACAGAACTTTATCTGTAGATTTTATGGGCAGAGGTTCTACACCAAATGATGCAAGTCCCGATAAAGCAGGATTTAGCAAAGATGATGTAAACTTAACCAATCCGCTTGAATTTTGGGTAGGTATCGGCGTTGAAAATGTAAACGATTTACCGTTGTTTACTGACGGTGTTTATTCGTTAGATGTAGCGTTTGAATATGATCCGAATTACGTAAAGCCGTATTGGGATAAAACAACTGCATCTTCAACTGCAGAACAAAGCTGGAATGATGAGCTGGTAAAGGGAAACCTGAGCTCAACAGGTGACAGCAGTGCTTGGTGGAATGATACACAATATGAGATTACATCTGTTCGTGAATGCGATATAGATACTGCGTTAAATGATAGAGAAAATAGCACAGAAGCTGCTCAACGTGCTTTAGACGGCTGGAAAATGTGCTATGTAGGTGTGGTATTTAAAGGGGACTCGCTGTTAAGATTTAAAGACTTGGCAAGTAATTCAAAGCAGTATTTGCTGAAATTGCCTTTCGTTCTTTTGAGTGCTCCCGATGAAACTGCGGCAGACCAGAATCCTACTGTATTGAGTATGGTTCGAGGTGGAGATACGTTTGCTATCGGTTCCGGTAGTGACGGTACAAATCCTTATGCATCATGGTTTGCTACGACACATCCGGCTCCGGATGATACTAACCTTAAAAATTTATTTGATTTCAGCGGCGATATAAGTCTGTTTGGAACAAATGATGCAATAGATAATATAGTTGCGGTAAAACCGGGAGAAACTCCGTCAGATCCGGGAGCGACTCCGTCACCGGATACAACTTATTATTTATCATCGGACAAGACTTTACAAGAAGATAAGTTTAAAGCGGAAACTAAAACGTATTATGTAAGTGTTCCTAATGAAACGGAACAAATCAGAATGGACGTAAGTTCATCCGAAAAACCGACTGTAACTGTTAATTCGGCAAGCGTCAACGTGACAGCATCAGACGCTAAAAAGTATTCGTCAGATTTATTTGATCTTGCTGAATTGGACAAGGCTGTAAACGACGGATATAATAATACGGTTACAATTACCGCAGGTGGAACAACTTATACGGTATATATCCGTAGATTGCTGAAACCGAAGATTACATTAAATTACGGTAATTCGCCATATGGCGAAATCATGAAGGCTTCTAATATTGCTGATTCTGATAAACAAAAGGCAAAAGATGCATTTGATGAAAAGAATATTTATAAAGCCCCATATATACCAACAGATGCTGCTGTTAAAATAAAATCCTCAACAGGAAATAGCACTACTTTGAGAACTAATATAGATGCATATTCGTATAGAGCATGGGTTGATGTTGCAAGTTTAAAAACAGCGACAGCTCAACAGCTTGAGGATTTGGAAAATCCAGATATCAATATGGATAAAAATGAAACTGCAATATTTGTTTATAATGGAAAATATTTTGTTGATCCGGGCTTTGTAGCCGAGGATTCATTAGGTAAAACAGTGGATAAATTAGATCGTAGAATAACTGTGCAACGAATGAATAAGGGTTTGAGTATCAATGGTTTATATGATGGTAACTATGTAGAAAAAAATATTGACATTTTAGATCAACCGTCAAAATATTTGTTTACAGAAATAACAAAACCATATGTAAAAGGTGATATTGACAGTGCGTTTATACGACCTGATATATATAAGATGATATACTCATTTGAAGATGACAATACACATGAAAAGGTAGAGACTGCAAGATATGTGGTTGTTTTACAGCCGAGAGGAGATGCAAATTTTTCGGGGTCAATTAATTTGCAGGATGTAAATCCAATGTATCAATATTTTAATAATGCTAATACATATTTTAAAACTGAGGGAACAGATCACGTTATAACTGGTACTGCTCGGTTGGTATATATATATAGATGCTTAGATTTAAAACCTACAAATTCGATTAATTTGCAGGATACAAATCCGGTATATCAATATACAAATAAGTATAAAGGCTTATCAAGTACAGATAAAGCAAATAGCAATAATCCGCTTGAGGAATGGTATGTTGAGTTGCCGGATTCAATATGACAAAGGAAAAGAAAGGAGAAAAAAGATGAAGAGTAAAAAAATAATGGCACTTATGATTGTGCTGTCAATGTTAGTTAGCATTTTTCCTTTGAATGCTATCACAGCATTTGCGGACGATGGACGTCTTACAGATGGTTCTACAAAAGCAGATATAATCTATGATTATATGAATTTTAAATCTGATTATGATTTGGCAGGAAATGGTGGATCATATACGGATGCAGATGGGGCATATGCTAATGATCATAAATCGATAGTGGCAGAAAAGGTTAGCACGCCTGATAGAGCTGATATACATCAGGGAGATGTTTTTGTATTAGGTATAAGAATATCTAATTTAAAAAGTATTAGGGCTGGTGCAGATGGTATTTTTAATATGAGTATACCATTTCATTTTAATTCTGAATATATAGCTTTAGTTGATGGTGAAGAAAATAATTATTCTGCCGATATGCCAAATAGATTGGGAGGCAGAAAAAATCAGGAATCGATATATAGCTCTACCATGGGTTATGGTGTTGGAGAGGGTAATATAAATGCTAATGTAATTACCTATGCCTTGAAAAGTAGAACACCATCTTATACCGGTGATAGTGATGCATATGTTGCTTTATTTTACTTTAAATTCCTTAAGGATGGTAGTGAAATACCTGATGGCACAAAAATTATAGAACATGAGAGTGATAATACTGACTTTAATATAGGTTTTGGTTCAAATGGTTCATCAGCTTCTTACGAATACAGCGAAGATGATGATAGTATTGATATCAGACCATTGTTTAATATTGATACATCTTCAGTAAATGTTGCACCGGCAACATATACAGTATCATATTATGACAGCTATGATGAAACAACAAAAACATATGGTACTCATATAGTAAATAAAGATACAAAAGTTGCTGAAGATAGTAGCCTAAGCTCTATTTCAGGAGCATCACTTCCTACATCTGCAGATTTTTCAGTGCCTTCAGGAAAGTTTATTGATAAATGGTACTATATTCCGAGCGATACAGGAATAGCAACAGAATTTACGACAGCAACAAAGATAACAGCAGATACAAAAGTTTATGCCACATATGTTAATGGTCACACGGTTACATTCAACAGTAACTATCCATCAGGTACACAGACAACCAAGGATGTTACAGTATCACCGAAAGCAGGTGCTACGATTGCTGAATCACAAAAACCAACAGTTGGTAGTTCGGGATCTGATTTTGAAACACCGGCAGGATATACATTTAAGGGCTGGTTTACACAAGCAAACGGTGGCGATGAAATCGTATTTGATGATGGTACAAATACTTCATCTGCAACTGACGTTTCAGCAATCAGCGATGTATATGCTCAATGGACACAGAGCTTAACAGTTACATTCCATGAAAACAACGGTCCAACAGATAAGACAACTCAAAAGACAGTTGACAAAGATGCAAGCCTAACAGATAGCGATATTCCAACATTTACAAGAGCAAATTATACATTTGCAGGTTGGAACACAAAGGCTAATGGTTCAGGTACATCATATACAAATGATGACTTAAAAGCATTGACAGTTTCAGCGGACGCTGATTACTATGCAATGTGGGAACCAACAGATAAAAATAATCAAGTAACATTGACATTTGATTCTACAGGATGCGATGGAGCAGTTTCGCCTGCATCAATTACGGTTGTAAAGGGAGACACTATTTACGCATATCAAATGCCGGCTGATCCAACAAAAACTTCAGCAACAGGCGACAAATACACATTTGAAGGTTGGTATGAAGGTTTATCACAGTCAAATGCTGATAAATTTAATGCACCATTTGAATTAAATGAAAATAAAAAAGCATATGCACATTGGACATATTCAGGCAGAGACCAAGTAACTGTAACATTTGATTATGACGGTGCAACATCACCTACTGCTCCGACAACTATAACTGTCGGTAAAGGTGATTCGATTGGCGATGCAATGCCAACAACACCGGTGAAAACAAATTATAGTTTTGATAAGTGGGTAAATACAGCCGATAATTCAGATTTTGATAAGACAACAACAGTAAATTCAAATATAACGGTAAAGGCAACATATAAATCTGATATTACTGTAAACTTTAACATTAACGACGGAACAACTCCGGCAGCACCATTTGCTACAGACAAAGGTGCACCTTCAAAATCTTATACAGCACCTTCAGAACCTACAAGAGCAAATTATACATTTGTAGGATGGAATACAAAGGCAAACGGTTCAGGTAAATTCATTACTGCAGCTGATTACGCTACATTAAATGATGTTTCAACAGCTGCCGGTGGAACAAATCCGGTAGAATTGTATGCATACTGGGCAGATGCTCCTGTAACACCGGGTAAATTACCGGGTAATGAAACACCTAATGATAATGGTGTAAAAGTTACATTTGACAGTAATGCATCAGGAAGTGCTTCATCAACAGTAACGGATGCAAATCCGAAGTATGTATATCCACATCTTGGAGATGCTCTTGGTACATTGATGCCGGAAGCTCCTACAAGAACACATTATAAGTTTGTAGGATGGAATACAAAAGCAGATGGCTCAGGTACAACATTTACAGATGCAACAGCAATAACAACAACACTTGACGGTGTAACAGCTAATGGAAGCAAATACAACTTGGTTGTATATGCACAGTGGGATATTGATGATAATGTTGATGCTAATGATAAAGTAACAATAACATTTAATGATAACAAAGACGGCAACGGTGGTACAAACGTTAAGACAGTAACAATTTTCAAGGGTGACTCTCTTGGCTATGATGTAACAGCACCGACCAACAAAGGTTATACGTTTGATAACTGGTATGAAGGTACAGTAACAGGCGGTTCATTGTCAATGACAACTACGGCATTTGACAAGACAAAGCCAATAAACAGTAATACTGATTACTATGCAAAATGGCTGTCGGATATTACAATCAGATATGATGTAAATGGTGGTGTAGGTACATATAATGACGTTGTGGGTGCGCCTACAGCAAACTATACAGATCCTGCACAGAATCCTACAAAAACAAATTATGTATTTATAGGATGGAATACTAAACCTAACGGAGCAGGTAATTTTGTTACTTCAGCAAAATATCCTACATTGAATGATGTTTCTCTTGCAGCACAAGGCAGTGAGGCATCAGCTCCTACAACAGTAACATTATACGCATATTGGGCAGCTGCAAATGTAAATCCGGGAGAAAATGTTATTCCGGACGATATTCCTAAGAACAATGGTGTAAAGGTTACATTTGACAGTAATGTTACAGGAAACAAAACAAATGCAGCAGTGACAGATGCAAATCCAAAGTATGTATATCCATATCTTGGTGATGCACTTGGCAATATGATGCCAAATGAACCAACAAGAACACATTATGTATTCAAAGGTTGGAACACAAAAGCTGATGGCAGCGGTGTAACTGTTGATTCGACAACAAAAATAGACCAAGCGACACTTAAGGATGCACTAAAGGAAATTGCAGGTACAAATACTGCATATGAAACAACATTGTATGCACAATGGGATATAGATCCTTCAGTTCCGACATCTGACAAAGTTAATGTTACATTTAACAAGAACTTGGATCTTAAGGGTAATGACACATCTCCTCGTGTAGTTACTCTATACAAAGGTGATTCAATCGGATACGATATAACAGAACCAACAAACGGTACATTTGAATTTGACGGCTGGAAGACAGCGTTTGACGGTACCGGTACTAAGTTTAATAAGGATACAAAAATAGACGCTGATAAAACTTATTATGCAACATGGTTTAAGTATTTGAAGATTGAGCTTGTAAATGCAAATGCTGAATATACAGGACAAGTTATTTCACCTAAGTACAATATTTATCAAATTAAATATGATGATGCAAGCAAAACTACATATACAAAAGTAGCGGACAGCGATATTGCAAAAAATGAAACGCTTCCGGCAGGCTTTACTGCAACTGTAACAGATAAGGATAATGCTACAACAACAATTCAAAATGTCGGCGTTTATACAATAGCAATTTCTATTGATAATGCCGGAACTTATGCAAACGGTTATAAAATCGGTGTACAGGATTCAACATTTGAAGTAACATCAGCAAAACTTACAGTAAATGTAGATCCTGATACTCAAAAACAAAAAGCCGGTTCATCTCGTAAGGACCCTGTTATCACTGTAGTTGATGCTACAGGCAATACAGTCGGAAAAAGCGAATATGACATTAAGTATTACACATGGACCGACGCAGGTGCTACTCCTGACGGAAATATTCAGAAGAGTGAATTAAGTGAAGTTACTGACATTACAAAGGTTGGTAAGTATGTAGTTGCTGTTGAATTAAAAGCTAATTCAAACTATGTTATTGATTCGGTTAAGTCAACAACAACAGAAGCGGTATTACTTTATGATGGTAAGACAACAGGCTATGCTGAATATACAGATGCCAAAGTTGGCGGAAACATTGTTTATGAAGTACTTGCAAATGACCCTTCGATTAAAGAAATAAAAGCTAATTCTGTCAAGGGTTCAACAGTTGATTCAACTGCATTACCGTTTAAGGATAGCCAGTATAAGAATGATGTAGCATTTGATAATGCTGAAACTCCTGCAATTAAGGATTATTATGTAAGAGTTCCGGATGTTGATGCTGATAGCATTCAGTTTAATGTAACACTTACAAATCCTGATACTACAACAATAACAGCATCAGACGGTACAACTCTTACACCTACAAAGAATGGTGACGGTACATACACAATTAAGGCTCCTCTTACAAATAAGGGACAAACAGAAAATACTATCACTATTACAACAAAAGCAGGTACAGATAATGATGCACCTACATTGACATATACATTCCATGTTCAACAACTTGTTGAAGCTAAGATTACTTTGAACTATGGTAACTCACCATATGGTGAAATTATGAAGGATTCAGCAATTACTGATAAAACTGCAGCAAAATCAGCATTTAATGAAAAAAATATTTATAAAGCTCCGTATATTCCGACTGCGGTTCAAAGTAAATTAAAATCAGGAACAGGAACAACAGCAGGTCTTTCGACTAATATTAATACCTATTCATATAGAGCATGGGTAGAAGCAAAGAGTATCGCATCAATGACACCTGAACAGTTAGTAGCCTTAAATAATCCTGACATAAATATGGATAGAAATGATTATGCGATATTCGTTTATAATGGTAAGTATTTTGTAGACCCTGGATTTACTGCTACAGATTCAGCAGGAAATCAAGTAACAAATGTTACCAGAAAGATAACCGTTCAGAGAATGACTAAAAATTTGAGCATTAATGGTATATATGATGGTAACTATAAAGAACAAAATATTGAAATAGTGGATCAGCCTTCAAATTATTTGATTACGGAACTAACAAGACCATTTAAAGCAAATGTTTTTGAAGACGCATTAATTAGACCTGATAAATACACAATGACATATTCGTTCGTTGATGAACCAACAGGTAAAACGATAACGGTTAATAGATATGTGATTGTTTTGCAATCTCGAGGCGATACAAACTTCTCTAACTCTGTTAACTTACAGGATGCAAACCCAATTTATCAATTCTTTAATAAACCGGATATGTACTTCAACACAACAGGTAATAGTAATGTTATTACAGGAACAGCAAGACAGATATATTTATACAGATGCCTTGACTTAAATCCTACAAGTTCAGTAAATCTACAGGATGTTAATCCTATTTATCAATATATGAATAAATACAAGGGCTTGTCAGCAGCTGATAAAAAGGTTAATAACAATCCTATAGAGGAATGGTACAGTGAGTTACCAAATACACAAACAAATACAAATTAAAAGGAGAGAAAAAAGATGAAATTAAAAAAAGTTTTGTCGATTTTCCTTTCTGTTTCAATGATGTTGAGCATTATGCCCAATGTCTTTGCAGCAGGGGATGATCGATTGGTAGACGGGACATCAAAAGCCAAAATTTCTTGTGAATTATTTAAGTATAAAGAAGGCTTTGATGATGGCAATGCAGAGAATCAAGCTGGTTCCACAACACCTCTTGTAGAAAAAATGACAGCTCTTGAAGATACTACAAAAGATAGTGAGTTTTTTGTTGGAATTAAGCTTTCCGGTATAACAAATATTAAGGCTGCAGTTGGTGACGAGGGTGGACTTAATAGTATGTTTGTAAAGCTAAACTTCAACTCAGAGTATATTAAACCCGCAGATACTTATTTGAGTGACTCATACAGTAGATTTGCATACTTGATAGGTGCAAAGAATACTTCTGCTATTTTTGCTAATAAAGCAACAACAAAGTATTTGTTGAATGACGATGCTTCTGATATAACGCCAAATAGTGTCAACATTAGTATAAAGCCAAAGTCAGTTAGATATAACGGATCTGATGATCAGTATATTGGTATGATAAAGTTTAAATTGGCAAAAGATGCACCAACAGTAAATGTTCCAAATGTATTGAGTTTTGATGACACTGACTACAATATTAGTTTTGGTGAATATGGTAATGCTGGTTCATTTGAACCAAGTGATGATGATGATTACCTTGATATAAGAACGTTATTTGATTTAGATACTTCTGCTATCAATATTTATGCTAATATTGCTGGAGCAAGCTTAGAAAGTATTAAAGTTAAAAATGCACCATATACAATACCAAATCAATTTGTTGGAAGTGCACTTAACACAACAGGTTTACAACTTACAGGTCACTATGGCGATAATAGTGATAAAGATCTTACAGCTACAGATATGGCAAATGTTAAGTTCTACTACGGAGCAACAGGCGCAACAAGTACAACTGGATTAACTGCAGTTCCAGCATCTCAAGCAGAAATAAAAGATATAGACAATAAGGTCTTGTATGCAGAATATAAAGGTAAAATTGTTGAGATTGGTAAATATGTTGTAAAACCTGTAACAATTACAGAAATCACAGTAAACAACAATACAATACCAACTAACATTTATGATGATACAAATATTAATTTTAATAATTTAACAGTTAATGTAAAAAAGAATAATAACGACACAGCTACTGATCTTAAATTCACAAACTATGAAAATGTCAGTAATGGCTTGGCAATTTACAAATCTAATGCTGCTGGTACCGTTAATGCTCAGGTAACAGCTGCTGACAAATATGCTCACGGCGACAACTACTTTGTAGTAGCACTTAAGTCTGATACAACAGTTAAGAGTGCACCATTTAAAGTAACATCAAATTATGATGATATTACAATTTCAGCATCAACAAACAATGCTGCTAAGACATCATACAACAAAGATGATAACTTCGACCCAACAGGTATCGTTGTAAAAGCTAAGAAAGCATCAGAAACAACAGGTGCTGATGTAGCATATGATAACTTTGACAGCAATTACAAAGTTGTAATTGCAACAAGCGAAACAGAAGCTAAGACAGCAACAGCTGTAACAGCAAGCACAAAGATTACAGAACCTATGCTTGATGGTAATCACAAGGTTTACGTTGTTTACACAAATGCAGGTAGCAATACACAATCTGTAGTTTCAGTTGCTACACTTGGTGCAAAGAAGATTAAGAGTGCAACAATTAGCGGTGGAAAGACAGCTTATACATATGGCGATAAGCTTAAGACAGATGACCTTAAGTTGAATGTTACATATGATGATAACTCAACAGGCAAAATCTCATATAATGATTTGGCAGCAGCAGGTATTACAGTTAAAATCGGTGATACACCTGTTAAAGCTGACACTGTTATCACACCTGATATGAAAGATAAGACAGTTAACTTTATCTATGGCGATAAAACACTTACTTCATCAGCTAAGATTACTGTAGCTGCAAAGACAGTTTACTACACAGTATCAGACGCAACAATTACAAAGGTATATGATGGCGGATTAACTATTCCTGCAGATCAAACACCACCTACAATTTCAATTAAGGATTCAGCTACAGCATTTGTAGGTAAAGACTCATACACAGTTACAGGTACATTTGCATATACAGATAAAAATGTAGGCACAGATAAGAAGATTAAACTAACAACTACACTACCGGAAACAAACGGTAAGTACACATTTGCACCGGATACAGATAAGATTAATGCTGACGGTACACTTAAGACAGCTGCAACAATTACAGCAAAGACTCTTACAGTTAATGCTGATGCTATAAAAGTTCCTGCAGTTAAGGCTAACCCTAATGCTACAGCTGATGTAACTGCTGATAGCTCATTGGTACTAACTAAGGATAATTCATCTATAGTTGAAGGAGATAACGTAACACTTCCATTTACATATAAATATGCAGCTAATGATGTAAAGACACCGGGTACTCCTGATGTAGAAGTTACAGAAAAGGCTCTTACAGGTACAGATGCAGCTAACTATTCATTCACGCCTGCAACAGTAAATGTTAAGGGTAGCGTAACTCAAGAAGCTTTCTCAGATATAGAAATTTCAGGTCCTACAAAGGTAACATACACATATCCTGAGTTGACACCTGACTTGAGTGACTTGGTAGTTAATGCAGTATATGGTACAGGTACTTCGGCAATAAAGGTTCCTGTTACAAACTACAAGCTATTGGATAAAGACGGTAACGAATTTGATAAGACTGCAAAGCTTCCTTATGGAGATACAGTAATAACAGTATCATACACAGAAGGCGTAGCAACAAAGACTAAGACAATTACTCTAACAGCAAAGAAAAAACCAATCAAACTTTCAGACATCACATTTGAGGCATCAAAAGCATATGGTGATAATAATGTAAATGCATCAGCAACATTACCAACAGATGCTATTGTAGCTACTGATGCTGATAAGGTTAAGCTAACATTTAAAGCTGAATTTGCTACACCTGAACAAGTTGGTGACGCTCAAAAGGTAACATTCTCAGACTTTAAGTTCGCTAAGGTCGGAGAAGGTGAAGAAGATGTATCAGGCAACTATGTATTGGTTAAAGATGACGGTAAAACAGAAATAGATGCAAATACGACAGTTGAAGGAACAGGTAAGATTACTCAAGGTACACAAGTGGCTCCTGTAGCTCCAACAGTAAGTGTTAACCAAAAGACAAACAACATTGTTGTAGCAGGTCCTTTGGGTGATAATATTGAATATTCAATTAACGGAACAGATTGGCAGACAGGAACAACATTTACAGGTCTTGAAAATGGTAAGGCATATACTGTTTCTGCAAGATATAAGGCTACAGAAACACTTGCAGCATCTCCTGCATCAACAGCAGACGCTACAACATACAAGAACCACCTTGTAGTTTACAAAGTAAATACTTCAACAAGCCCACTTGCTGAAATCTATACAAACGAGACATCAGCAACAAGTGATAACGATATTAATACAAAGATTCTTACAGCTAAGCCAAGCAAGTTCAAGGCATACTTCACAGATCTTGCAGGTAAGACAGCTATTACATATCCATTCACACTTTCAACAGAAACTACACTTTATATGTCTCAAACAGCCGGCGGCGGTGGCGGCGGCGGACGCAGCGTATCAATTAAACTTGATAAGGATACTGTTTCCGGTGTTGTAGGTGATAAGATTAAAGTTACAGCTACTGTAGCAGGCTCAACAGCTAAACCAACATGGACATCATCAAATGAAGATGTAGCAACTGTTGACGAAAACGGTAACATCACATTGGTTGGTAAGGGTACAGCAACTGTTAAGGTTAAGGTTAACGGCATAGTTAAGAATATTCCTGTAACTGTTAAAGAAGCTACAGCAACACCAACACCTGTACCAACAGTTAAGCCGACAGAAGCACCTGTAATCAACACAGAATATACAAAGCCATACGCTTCAGGTTATGATGACGGTTCATTCCTACCAAATAACAACATCACAAGAGGCGAACTTGCAGCTATGATTGCAAGACTAAGCTATGGTGACGATCTACCTGACGGTATGTATCAAGCATCATTCCCTGACGTTGATTCAGACGCTTGGTTCAACAAGTACATTGGTTATCTTGAAGATAAGGATGTATTAAGCGGTTATGAAGACGGTACATTCAGACCTATGGATACAATCACAAGAGGCGAAATCAGTGCAGTTATCGCAAGAGCTCAAAGATATGATTTGATTTCATACAATGGCATCTTCACAGATGTAACTGAAAATGATTGGGCTAAGGATTACATTGAAACTCTTGCTGACAAGAATATCGTTTCAGGTTATGAAGACGGTACATTCGGTCCATATTCACCGCTAACAAGAGCTGAAGCTGTTGCAATTATCAACAGAGTTCTTGTAGAATCAACACCAATCGTAACATTTACTCCTAATGACATTGCAGGTCACTGGGCAGAGGCAGACATTCTTCTTGCAGTAAATGAAAGAATGGTTGGCGCAAATGCAGTAGTTCCTACAGTAAAACCGGAAGAAACAGCAGCTCCTGAAGAAACTGTTGCTCCTGAAACAACAGTAACTCCTGAAGCAACTGTTGCTCCTGAAAAGACAACAGCTCCTGAAGCAACTCCTGCTGCTTAATAAATATCGAATTATAATAAATGCGATAAATAAAGCAATGTAATGACACAGGGCGGTTATCGCCCTGTGTTATTGCATTTCCAATGGCATTGTCCGTATCTTTGGACAATGCTTTCGGAAATGCAATAACAATTAAAATAATAAGCTGTGTAATTGATTTAACTGAAAAGAGGTGTAATAAATGAAAAAAATATCTGCATTTTTGATTATAATGATAGCAATGCTTATGGCAGGTGTATGTGCTCATGCGGCTGACTTTAGCGTAGATACAACGTCGCTTCCTATGGGTGAGGCATATAAGCCGTACTCAGCACAAATAACAATGAGCGGCGGAAGCAATGACGGATATAGTTTTGAATTTATATCGGGTTTTAAACCAACAGGTCTTACTGTCAACGAGGACGGTTCAATAACGGGTACTCCGACAAGTGCCGGATATTATGCTAATATGAATATCCGTATAAGTAATGTAGACGGTACATACAGAGATGTTACATTTAAGATTAATATAAGAGCGAGATCTATCAAGATTAATGTAACTGCTCCCAAGAATATTATATATGACGGAAACAGTTATACAGCGACAGTTAAATGTTATGATTTGAACGGTGGCGAACTGACAGACGCTGTACCGATTATAAGATATGGTAAAGATAATCTTTCGTCTGTAACAGATGCCGGAACATATTATATTGATGTTTATGTATCGGGTTGTATCATATCGGAACGTGAGGGTGATACGCATATTCAAATTGAACGTCAAGGTGCGTCAATTTCATTAAGCGGTGACAAAGAATATCAATATGACCAATTACCTCACCCGCTTACGGCAGCTGACGTAACGGTAACACCGCCTGCGGCAGGATATGTTATTGAGTATAGCAGAAACGGCGGTGAATACACAACCGATGTGCCTGTTTCAAGCGGTATATATACTGCAAGGGTGCATACAACAAACCCTAACTATGAAACGGTATATGACGAATGTACAATTAAAATCATAGGTGAAAATGTAAACTTTACGGTAACAAATACATCATTTACATATGACGGAAACAGTCATAAGGCAACTGTTTCTTCTGATCCCGCAGATGTTGGATATAAAGTTACATATACTAATTCAAAGGGTGAAACTGTAGAAAATCCGACCGATGCAGATGTTTATACGATAAAAATTACACTTGATAATGATATAGTGTATTCAATCGGAAATGATTATGATAATAAACTTACAATAAGTCCGCAATCGGGTCACTTTACAACGGATGAAAGCTGGGTATATGACGGAAAGACGCACAAACCGAATATGACGGTTGACGCACCGTATGATGACAGTAAATATACAATAACATACCGTAAGCAAGGTACAGAAACTGACTTGACTGAAATTACGGATGTCGGTGTATATGATATAATAATTACTTTCCCGAACGGCAACTATATTGCAGATGAAACATCATCGAAAACAATAACGGTTACGCCGAAAACAGTTAATTTTACGGTTACAGACAATGTAGTTGATTATGACGGTAACGAACATACCGCAAAGGTTACACCGACTGAAGCTTTGGCATCGGATTTGTATTCCGTAAAATACGTTAAACGTGATACAGAAACAAAACTTAACAGTGTTACAAATGCAGGTGTGTATGATATAGTAATTGAGCTTGCAAACAGCAACTATACTTTAGACAATTCTTTCAGTGCAACAATGACTGTTAATGTTACATATACATTTAATTTGGGTAATTCACCGGCTGCTATGATTTATAAGGATACGACGCATGATGCGGAATGGCAGAAAGAAGCGTTGGATTACCTAAAGGCAAATCACAAATTCAGTGAAAACTATTTGCCGAAGGACTGCAGTGCCGATATTACATATAATCCTATAAATAACATTGATGCAGACGGTAACGAATATACTGTAATAACAAGCGGTCTTGATAAATTTGTTGATCCGGGCGTGAATATAAATGACGGTTCGACATCTGATACCATAAAAGGAACGGTCAGTGCCGTATCCGGAGTAGAAGGCTTGTATAAGGTTACATATCAAATCAACGATTCAACTATGGAGAGATATTTGTTAGTTGTGGACAGAAGAATAGGTGATGTCAACAGTGACGGCGCAGTAAACGGTATTGATGCAAATAATCTTGTTGGTAAGGATGCTGATGCGAACGGCGTAAAACAAGCGCGTATTTGGGATGTAAACAAGGATGGCAGGATTGACAATAATGATGTTAATGCAATCAGAAACAGATTCTCTGTAAGATTGGAAGCTTATTATCCTTGGTTATAATTTGACATTGGAGTTATGATGAAACGATTTTGGAGTTGATTCGTCATAACTCTTTTTTGTTAAAAATATTGAGAAACGGTGTTAAAAACAGTCGTTTTCAGTGTATAATATTGACAATTTCAAGTGCTTTGTGGTATTATAAAATATATAATAAGGATAACTATACATTGTTAAGATATATGAAAAGAGGAATTAAAATGAAAAGAAAAGCGGTTTCTATAATATTGGCTTTATCAATGCTTTTACCGACATTGAATTTTGCGGTGTCGGCTGATGAAATCAAAACAGAAATTAATTCGGAGCAGACTGAGGTTTTGGCAACTTCATCTCCGAATGAAAAAAGTACGGAAGAAAATATAGCAGCTACAAACGTACCGTTGGATAATTCAACGGATACTGTAAATATAAATAAAAATGATGTTGCACCTATGACAGACGGAACAGACCTAAGTTCAGATTTACAAAACGGTGATGTGACAATTAATACAGACGGTACATATTATATCGGTTCTGTTGATGTTACAAATATTGTGACGGTAAAAACAGGTGTAACGGCGGATTTGACGGTTGAAAATGTAACGATGACGTCTGCAACAAGTTCGCCTATTATAATTGAATCCGGTGCAGTTGTTAATTTGCACATAAACGGCACAAATACCGTTACTGCTACAAAAAAAGGTAAGGCAGGTATTAATGTGGCAGCAAATAGTATAGAGTCGGATTATTCGATTTTGACTGTTGACGGTGATGGTATTCTTAATGTAACAGGTACTGCACAAGCATCGGGAATCGGTGCGAATCAAAATCAAATACATGGTAAGATTATAATAAACGGCGGTACTATTAATGCTGTCGGAGGAATGAAAGGTACAGCTATAGGCGGAGGTATGAAAACATCTGGTAATGTCAGCGGATGTACAATAGAAATAAACGGCGGTATCATAAATGCGAGTGCAGGACGATACGGAATAGCCATAGGCGGTGTGGAGCGTCAGCCTAATGCGGAGATTATCGTAAATGGCGGATATATTAAAGCAACAGCCGATGCTTCGGTGACTTATTCCATAGGACCGGGAAGAATGACTCCCACAACAGAACAATTTGGTGTAAATAATATATACATAAACGGCGGCAGTGTAGATGGTACGTTCAGAAGCACAGATTATGACAAAGTTCAAGATAAGTATGGAAATAAACTTAAACAAGTAGTTCTGACAATGCCGGATGCAGTTGAAATGGCAAATAAAGAAGTTACTGTCGGCTCATGGAAAACAGTAACAGACAGCGAAGCGAAGCTGTATGTATATGTAACAGAAGGTACAACAGGCTATGCCGTAACATATGCCGGTAAAATATATCGTACAGACGATATAGAAAACCAAACAACACTGACAGAATATTCGGGTTCAGACTGTACATGTACAGATGCAAATTCATCAATTAAATTATCTGTACCTGATGAAATAACTGTAAATAAAATTGTCGGACAGACAAAAATCAAATTAACAACTGATTTTGAAAAATCAAGTGACTGTACTTATCCAACTCATATTCTTAATTGTACATATACATTAACAACAGCTGACGAAAATGAAACAGCAATAAGCAGTGATTTGGCAGAAGTTGTGGACGGATATATAGTTGCACATTATAAGCAGGGAACTCATAAAATTCGTGTTAAGGTAACAGCAACTTTAAATGGATATATTTTTAATAATTCAAAAGATATTTCTTTGACGGGTGATGATAAATCGCAGTTTGATATTTCAAAAGGAAATATCAAAATAACAAAAAACAATGATAATAACGATATGGTAACAGTTACGGTTGGTACAACAAGCTATGATATTCCAAAGAATATGGAAATATATATAGTTCAATCAACAAGTCAAACAAGTAATGTAATTGAAGTGGTACAGGGTGCAAATCCTACCATTGTTTTAGATAATATTAATATTTTATCTCGTTCATCTATAAACAATGCATTGACGATAGGTGACTATGTTGAACTGACCCTTAGACTGAAAGGCACAAATAAAATTGAGTCACAATCTGTAAATCTTGCGGCGGTAAGAGGTATAACGGCTACTTCAAAACTTATTGTTGAAGATTCGGGCGATAATGACGGTGTTATAACATTTAAGTCTGCAAACGGCGCCGGTATAGGCGATATGAAGCAATTTACTGTAAACAGCGGTACTGTATATGCTTATGGCGGAAATGGCGGTGCCGGTATCGGAGGCGGTAAGGACGGTTCGGGTATCAACGTACTTATAAACGGCGGTAATGTTTACGCATATGCCGATGATGATTCTGAAAGTAATGCGGCAGGTATCGGAGGCGGTACAGGCAGTGCATCGGGAACAAGCGGCCGAGGCGGAAATGTCATTGTAAACGGCGGTTATGTTAAAGCTGTCGGTAACGGCTCAGGTTACGGCATCGGTAACGGTGGAAATAAGACTCCGTACGGCACTATTACAATTAATGGCGGAAGTGTAGACGCAACTCTCGGAACAACACCAAATAATGACCCATCATTTGATGCGTTTAATAATTCCGGAACAATTCCTGCAACTAAGTATAATCAGTATTTGGTAGAAACAACGGTTGACGGAATAACAGATGAGCAAGATGTTGAATACTCACTTGTTTCTGATAATGATATAGGTGCAGAAAAGAAAATAAAAACACGTACAGACAAAAACGGTAAGTTGTATTTGTATGCAAATGCCGGAAATCAATGGATTCGTGTATACAAAAACGGTACAACATATTACAGATATTCAAAAGTTGATTCGATGTCAAAGAATACATTTAATTGTACAAACAATACAGAGATAAGTGTATCTTCTTTCAAAATTCCGGGTCAAATCGGGGATACTGTTATAGATAATGAGAACAGAGTAATCTCTGTAAAAGTACCTTATAACATCATATTGAAAAACATTACACCTAACATAGAATTTATCGGTGCATTTACTCAAAAAGATGCAATGAAATTTAATAATACAACATCAGCAACGTATAAAATAACGGGTAATGATAAGAGTGAAGTGACATATACTGTAAATCTCACTTTGGATTCAGAACATACCGAAAAGCAAGCCGATGTTTATGATGTTTCAAATGGCAGTGTTTATGTAACTGATCTTTATGTAACCTATGGCGGTGTACAATATAAAACCAACGATTTAGGATATGTAATAACGGGAACATCAACAGAAAATATAGTTAACCTTGATTCGGCAACGAAACTTCCGCCTGTTACATTGAAGAATCTTGACATAAAAATGTCTAATTCTGCTACTCCGATAAATATTATGGGAAATGTTGATATAACAATAGACGGTAACTGTACATTAAGATCAATGATGGGTAATGCCATTTCTGTAAAAAATTCGTATTCAAACAATCCACAGCCTACTATAAAATCAACAGAAACAAATCCACTTGCCAATCTGCTTGATGTTCAAGGCGGAATAGGTGCAAATGCAGTAAATACCGAGGCGAATACGAAGCTGACAATAACAGGTGTACCGACAAATCTTACTGCTGTTACCGGAACTGCAGTCGGTGGTGACGGTGAATTTATTACAGACAGTAAGACGTATATTAATATTGCCGAAAACAGTACATCAACAGTTAAAAATGCGAACGGAGATAATCTTTATCAAGTAAAAGCAACATTGAATGGTGCAAAGGGAACAGAAAATATTTGTACATATGAAGATACAGATTATTATATTGGCGACGACCATATATTGTGCTTAATGGTTCCTAACGGTTCATATAATATGAGTGTAGGCTATAGCGAAGATGATTATTCAGGTACAATAGAAGTTGACAGTGCAATGGCAGAAGGAATTTTATATTCCGTATATGTAGAGTCGGTTACTTATGACAGCTCGCAAAAAGACAATAAAGGCGGTAAAGTTGACTTTACTGTTAAAGGTGTGTCAATTATAGGCAACGTTAAAATAAGAGTAAAGAGCCTGGAGGATATTCCTCTTGTTTTGGAAAGTGACGTTATTAAAGACTCAGACGGCAATTATGTTGCGTCGATAACTCTTCCGGAAAACCAAAGTGCAGAAAAACCTGTTGTCTATGAAGTATATTATGATGTTAAGAATAAAGAAACAAAACTTAAAAATAACTTAATAGTCGATTATGATAAAAGTGTGTGCAGTATAACGAATTTTGAAATAGACGGTCAGCTTGGTCAAAGTACAATTTATGAATCGGAAGACAGTCATACAATCACGGTTTATATGCCATATGATCATGAGTATCAAGATTATTATACGCCTTCAAAACTTACATATATCGGCGGAAGAATTTCAAATGACAAAGGTAAACCGATACAATATACTGTTGATATAAACGGCTATGCGAGAACAAAATATACGGTAACTGCTCAAGACGGTACAACGACTGCCGATTATATGATTAAGATATATAAAGAGGCAACTCCGGTGATTACATCTCTGAGCCTTAGAAACCCAACATCAAGTGCGGCTTCTACCGTTACGGTAAAAATAATCGGACGTGCATTGAGCAGTATAAAGAACGCGGAAAACGAGAATAACAGAAAGGTATATATTTATTCTGATGACGGACTTGATCCTGTCGAGGCAACATATGACCTTGTAAACGGTGTTGATACATATACGGCAGAAATCAATATTCCTGAAAATACAAGCGATACAGAGGATAAAATATATACATTAAAAGCTAAAATCGGCGATACCGAACAAACAAGTGTTAATTCAACTATACGAGTCCCGAGAAAAGAGCGCGGACTTATCGGTATAAATGATTTTACAATCAATAATCAAATAGGCGATACAAAAATATCGGGCGAACAAGGTAAAAATATAAGCATTACAATGCCTTTTGACGCGGATATTACATCATTGCTGCCGAATGTTGAGCTTGAAGATATGTATGCGACATATTCGCCGGCTACAGAGCAGGACTTTACATCTGATGTAGTTTATACGGTTACAGCGGAGGATAAGGTTACAACTAAGGATTATACTGTTCATGTTGAAAAACAGGCAGCACCTCAAGTGAACAGCATAACGTTTGAAGACCCTAAACAAAACTCGGAAAGCAGAGTACAGGTTCGGATTAACGGTGATAATCTTGATAATGCGGCAAATGCACTAAACCATGAAAAAACAATTACCGTAAGTGCAAAACTTGTAAGCGGCGAATCTGAAGGAAGCAGTATATCAACTGCAATCGCACAGGTTGACGAAACCGGTAATTACATTGCTACGCTTAATGTTCCGAAGAATGATAATGATACAAAGAGAGTTTATGAATTATCTGTAAGTGCTTGCGGTGAAAAACAGGATTTGTCTGGAAATACAACGCTTACCGTTCCGGAAAGAAAGTCGAACAGAAAAGAATTGACAGATTTTGTTGTTTCGGAAAACCAAAGTGAAATTTCAAGAAACGG
>OLNX01000172.1_pt1 | contig 67752 bp, 84 predicted proteins | sample 1672611 | NCBI WGS metagenome assembly OLNX01 (sample SAMEA3136705, study PRJEB25190) | human gut metagenome | reverse complement strand
TAAATTTTGTTATGTCAATAAACAGCAAAAATAAGGGTTCAAGATTCGAAAGAAAGATAGGTGCTTGGTTTACAAAATGGACCGGGTACAAATTTGAAAGGAATAGAGCGGGGAGTGGAGCTTGGCATTCAAACAAGGACTCCACTTCTGATTTAACCTGTACTGATGAAAGGCATGCTCATAGATGTAAGATATCCATCGAATGCAAGAATTATAAAGAGATTAAGTTTGAACATCTACTCTTAGGTAATAAGGGATGCGATATACTGAAATTCTGGGAACAAGCTTCTAAGGATGCAAAAAGAGCAAATAAAGTTCCCATACTCTGTATGAGATATAATTCAATGCCCTCAGAAGAATTTTTCTTTGTAGTTGGAAAGGATTTATCTTCCGTATTCTATAAACCCCTATTCGATAAAGCCAATATTATGGTAATTGATGTACCAAAGATAGATGAGATTCTTTATGTATTCATGGCTAGTGATATACTGAAGAATGTAAACTATAAGTTAGTACATAAACAAGCTAAGTTAATTATTAAAAACCGGTAACCTATGAAGAAGCATACCCCATACTCATATTGTATATTTTACCTTGAAAGGAAGTACTGTGATAAAATCAATAAAGAACTCAAAGAAAAGGGGTATGACCAAATCAAGGCAATTATTCCTATGGTAAACGTATTAAGAAAAACCACAAAGGGTAAGATGGTATTCGAAGAAGTACCAGTATTATTCAATTATGGTTTTATGAGAATGCCCACTAAATTAGCATTCTCAAGGCCATTTCTTAATAAGTTACGTAGAAATATATCTGGTATCAGAACTTGGTTACGTAATACCGAGACAATGCACCCAAGAAAGAAAAAGGTAAGGATTGACAATGCAGAAGACTTTGATGATTTCTCTTTAGTGGCTACTTGTAGTAGAAAAGAAGTAAGGCGATTTAAACGTATTGCTAGAGAGAATAAGAAGTTTTCAGTAGATGATTTAGTCAATGTAAAGCCTGGAGATTACTTAGTATTACGGGGTTATCCTTATGAGGGAGTAGATGCTACAGTATTAGAGGTTGACCATCTTTGTAAAAGAGTAAAAGTTCTTATATACCCTGAAATGGGAAGAATGGAAGTATGGTTACCTTTTGACAACGTTATATATAGTGTATATTTAAATCATGACCCAGATAAGCTTTATGCTAATTCTGGGGAATATGACCCTAATCAGATAACCAATGAAGCAATTGATAGTATAATGAGATATAGGAGAATTTAATGTTATGAACGAAGCTCAACAAAAAGCCTGGAGTTGTTTAATTGATAAAGAACAACAGTCATTATTCCTTCAATTATCCGAAAGTAAATCTTCATGGGAAGCTGGTGAAATTTTAAAGTTATCTCATTACAAGTATCTTGAAATCCGAGAACGGTCAGGGAAATTCTTTAGGCTATTCTCGGATTTTTTTGAGAAACACACTTCTATTTTTCGACCAGATTGCCCCTGTGAGAGGAATTTCCAAGATTATATGGAGGGATGTTTAGAGAAAAGATTAAAAAGAAAAGAAGCAAGCTTATTCACAGGAGACTCAGCTCAATTACTCCCAAAGGTAAACTCTAAAAATATAGAGAGAAACATGAAGAGGTTAAAGGAGTCTGAGGATGAATGGGACATAGATACTCTAAGATTAATTCTTGAATTTGATAGGTGGAATAACTTTAGAATACTTCCAAGGATGCTACAACAGCCATCTGCATTTAAAAGGCGGTCGAATAAGAGGGATAAGATATATATCAAGTATCTTCTTAATAGAGTACCGGATTGGATGCACACTAAACTCAAGGAAAGGTTTAGGTATAAAGTAAAACCAGGAAAGAAAAAGTATTGGGTAGCTTTAATATCTGAGGACCTATATACCGATGGTTATCTATTGTTACCAGTAAGACCTTTGGATGAAGTAGTAAATGAATTCAGTAGATTTTACATGTATGTATTCAAAACTAAAGATGATGCTGATACCTTTGGTTTTATGGTATCTAAGTTCATGATTAAAACCGAATCTGTTAAGCTTGGACAAAAATTCTGGCCAGAGTACCGTTGCTGTGTGGAAAAAGCAGTAAACTATAATCAAGTGAATAACATAGAATTCAATATTAAGAAATTGGATATGGCTTATAACACACATATCAAGAGAAAGCATAAAAAACCTAAATCCACTGCTGCGAACCGAGCAAAAACCTCGGATTTTTATAAAAATAAATAGAGAAATAAGATAAGATTAAATTATTTATTCTTATATTTGCAAAGAAAATAAATGAATACTTTAAAATATTAATGATATGGCAAAAAAAAGTAGAAAAGACATGAAAGCTCCATCCAAGGAGAAATCAAATTTCCTTGGTGCTTCTGGGAGAAACATGACTTATAAGGATTTAAAGAGAAAGGCAATAATATTAGGGATGCCTTTCCCTGATGCTTGTTCTGCTGGGGTATTTGACTTATTACATTATATCAATGTATCAGAAGAAAAGCCCGATAAATCGTTAATTGATAAATATGACGATTGGATGGATAAGCAATTAGAAAATATTGGGTATTCGAAAGATGACCCATTAAGAAATTCTCGATTAAGGCTTGGGTTTCTCGGAGAAGAAGGGGAAAATGGGCAAAGAAGAACCAAACGAGTTCCTGGGATAAAGAAACCTCGAGAAAAGAAACCACCAAGAGAGAGGGATGAATTTAATCTTATCAAGGGTACAAAGAAATCTTATGTATTCGAATTAACTGCAAAAGGTTTTGAACTTGATAGAGTTATTCGGAGAATGAAAAAGAAATTCCCCGAAGCAAATGAGAAATCTATCAATCTTTGGTATAGAATGGCAAAGAGGAATATAAATGGTAAAACTAAAGGAAAGTAACAACGGACCCATACGACCAGATAGATATTATATATGGACTTGGAGACCAGATACTACCAATAAGATTGTTACTGAAAAGAAATTATATAGGAAACATTTAACCGGTATACCATACTTTACTAGACATCAAGTAAAGGTTACCTTAGTTTATCTTTATGGTGTAGATGTTCTTCAGTATATCCATATAATATCTGGGAGGAAACTTATAAAACAAGGCATTAGAGAATTATCCGATATGAATGGTAAACTTCTTAAAAAGGGTAGTACTAAATTCTGGTTTAAGGGTAAATTCGTAAAAGCAAGGAAGTTCATAATGCCCGATGAATATCACATAGATAAACACCGACGAAGAAGATTTATGGTACAAATGCACCGAGTCTTTAAGTCTAAAGGAAAAAAGGAATTCAATGAAAGGTACTCAATCAAACTCTATGGACAACGGCAAGGCATATCTCCCAAGTATACAAGGCAAAAGAGATTACAAATCAATCTTGCTATCCTACAGGATTTACAACAGGCTGAGTCAAGAGGAGAAACATAAATTCAATCTGTTATTCCTGCAGTATCCTCCATTGGTAAGTTCATTGGCTTTATATTTAAGAAAGAAGATGAACATCCCAATACAAAAGGTACTATTTATCAAAGCACAAAGGGATATGCTCGAAATATTCGATGAGGCATCACTTAAATTTTTAGGGTATTTGCCTAAAGAAAGGTTTATTAGGAAGTCTCTATTATTTCAAGGGTTTGTTCCATTAGAGAGTATTAAACTTAGAAGGTCTTATGCTTATATAATGACAAATAGGATGGTAGAAAATAAAATATGGGTCTACCCAATTCGATTATCCGATAACTATAAAACAATGATAAAAGGGAAATACAAATCCTATACCGAAGTATTTGGGAAGGTGGGTATTCCTGGGATAACTAAAATTAAATATAGCAATGAATAATAACGAAGGTTTTAAAATCACAGCACATCAACCAGCAAACCCATTTGCAGGTAAGAAGTTTAAGATAGTCACTTATCAAGGTGACAAGGAACTTGCCTCTCAGGCAATAACAATTGAATCTCAATTAGAATTAAAGACAACTCTAGATGAGATAAAACAATTCAATATTGCTCAGGAGGAATTAGTAAAATCTGGGTATACTCAGAAATCCATACTGGTAAAGAAACTTATAACAGAGTGATATAAATAAATTATTAACCAACTTAAACATTACGAAAATGGCTAAGAAGAAAAAAGAAGTGGAACTGAAAGAAGTTTCCAGAACAGAAATCAATGGTGCAATCATCATTAAGTACGAAGACGGCTCAGTAAAGATTATCCCTGCTCCTATCATGCTTTCTGCCGAAGAAGCCGAAGACCCTTTCGGTTCTGAATCCGATGACGAGGAAGAAGAAGAGGAAGAATCAGACGATGATGATGATGATGATGATGATGATGATGATTCCGAAGAGGAAGAAGAAGAAGAGGAATCGGATGATGACGATGAGGAAGATGAGGAAGGTGATGATGATGATGATTCCGAAGAGGAAGAAGAAGAGGAAGAACTGACCGGTGAAGAACTTGCCGAAATGGACTTCGAAGAACTTGAGGATGTCTGCGACGACAAAGACCTTGAAACTGACCCAGACGATTATGATGAAGACGACGTCGAAAAACTCCGTAAAGCAATTGCCAAAGAACTCGGTCTCAAATTGCCGGCAAAGAAAGAAGCCAAAGGTAAAGGCAAGAAAGGGAAAAAGTAATCTGGTAACCGTATTCAAGATTTAAAAGAAGGTAGGGAAATTTCCCTACCTTTACTATCAACTATTAATAAACGTAGAAGTTTACTTATAATAACCATTAACTTATAAAACATTAAAAATTATGGCAACAAAGAAATCAGACTCCAAGAAGAAAGGGGATAAGGAAAAAGACCCCGAAAAAGAAGCTAAACGTAAAGCTCGTCAAGAGGCACTTAAGAATCGGCCGGCTGAACAACGCCCTAACAGCAAGCAAATCGATGTTATTGCCATTAACGACAAATCCAAGGTAATGAACTTTGGTTATGCCGTTAAGAACAAGGAAGGCTATCAGGGTGTAGTGGTTACTTCTGTATTGGTTACGGATGGCAAACCGGTATCAACTTCAGTTTCATTCGTTCCGGGAACTCTTACCGTTAAGTCTAAGAAAGGACATGGCGTTATTTGTTCTCCGAAAAACAAAAAGGCTAAGGAAGAAGAAGAGGAAGAATCAGAAGATTAAACTCTAACTTACTAACTACTATCCCATATGTCTGCTATATAAATTTAGAGTTTAAGTTCATATGAATAACATCTACACTTAGGACGTTGTTCAGCCAAAAGCTCATTGCCTGTGAAGGTAGTGGGCTTTAATTTTTTATACCCATGGAAGAAGAGAAATTAGCAATTCGAAAGAATATTCGAATACTTGCATTGGATAATCTAATAAATACTTATACTGATGTACTAGAAGATAAAGAATTAAACCTGGGACCAGATGAAAGGGAACTTGCCATCAATATAATAAATGAGGCAAGAGAAATGCTATCAGAAGAAACTCAGGAAGTATCTAACCAAGTAATGCAAAGACCCAAATGGAAAAAGACTTAAGATTATTAGTGGGAAACATTAATCAAACTCTCAGAGAATTAGATTATGTTTCGTACCTTAAAAAGGTAGCTCTTAGTAAGGGTAAGAAAGGCGAATACCAATCCCATAGGTTGAAGAGTAATTATCTGAAAAGAAAACTCATATCTCTTAAAGGAGCCCTGAATAAAAAACTTCATGGGACTTATATTGTTGCCCAATTTAATTTTATAAGGGGGGAACAGAAAGAAACTTTTGAACAAACTTTTACGGACTTATCTCAGAAAGAGGTAGAAGATATACTTCAACTCGAGGCAGTTTTAAAACAATGCAGTTTAGAAATCCTAGAAATTAAAGAAATCCCAACCCAAATTAGGAAGGTATAACTATGGTATTATGTAAATAGGAAATTCAATTATTCACCTAATATAAATGAAAATGGCTAAGGAAACAGAAAAGAAGAGTAAATCGGAATCCAAGACTCCGGAACTCACAAAGGCTAAGAAAGCTTTGGATGCTTACCTTAAAGAGAACAAGTTGGACCCTACTAAGGATTGGACCAAAGACAAGAAACATGGTAAAAAGGTTACCGAACTTGTAAACAAGCTCAATAAGGAAAGAGACAAAGTTGCTGCTGCCTATCCTGAAGCTGACCAAGAGAACAACAAGAAATTGGTAAAACTCCAGGAAAAAGAGAAGAAGGAAAAAGCTGAGAAGAAGGCTGCCAAAGAGAAAAAGGAAAAGAAAGGAAATGGTGGTAGAACAGCTACCAAATACGATTATCCTCTCATCGATGGCAGAGAAATGACTTCGGCTGAGAAGAAAAAATACCGTATGGAGCAAAGAAAACTTGCTTCAGGTAAGGCTCCTAAGGAGGAAAAGGAAACTAAGAAAAAGAAGGAAGAAAAGGTAAAAGAGAAACCGGCTTCCGATAAGAAAGATAAGAAGGCCAAAGACAAGAAGAAAAAGAAGGCCGCTAAAGAAGAAGATTAATAAGAGCACTTTTTACTTTTACTTATCATATTTTTGAGTATTCGTTAATAATGGTAGAAGGCCTGGCAATATAAAAATTGTTCAGGCCTTTTATTTTCTAATTAAGTCGAAAATGGAACAAGAAGTATATAAACCAAAACTTAGAATCACTACACTATCAGAGAATGGTACCCCATTATCCGATAGGTTGGTAGATGCCTATACCGAGATGAATTCAGGTCCAAAGGTACAGCATAACGGTCCCATAAGAGTAGAAGTAACTCTTACTAATAAACAAGATATTGATAACTTCAAAGAATACTTAGATAGGTTATCTGGTACATTGCCTGCTAAGGCACCTAATGTGGGCAGAGGAAGACCTGCAGGGTCTACAACTAAGGAATTGGAATCACCAAGGGAGGACATTCTTGCAGATGTAGAGAAAATGATTGAAGAGGGTAAAAGCCAACAAGATATTATTAAATATTTGTATTTATCCTTACTGAGGACTTTCTATTTCACTTTCCTGGATTTGAGTTTAATAAAAAAGATGTGGGAGAAGCAACCGACAATAAGCAATATCCCAATTCATTCTCCTGGATGGCAAGATGTATCAAACGGGCTAAGGACCCAAAAGCAGATAAATTTGACCCAATGGTAATCTTTGGTTTTAGCATTCTTGGGGGACCCTCGAAAAAGATTATCCCATATCTCTATAAGGAAAGGAAGAAACCCTTAAGGGCCCAAGTTGGTAAAAACGTAATCTCCTTCTCTCAGGCAGAATTCACTAAACTTCCCAAGTATATGAGGGAAGATGAACGTATTAAGTTCTCTACAGAGCAAAGACAATTACTTCTCAATCCAGAAAAGAAGCCTTCTAAATTCTTTATGCGATGGGTAGATGATGCTATCTTCCCCGACTCAATCAAGGAAAAGATAGAGGAAATCAAGAACCGCTAACACTTACCTCCGTATTTATTAAAAGAGTATTTTATATAAAATAATTTTTAGTATATTTGCATAAAGAAAATTTAATTATGGACAAGGAAACAAAAGACATCGTAAAGCTCATTGCTGGTATTCAGATTGAATCACTCAACTCAATCAAAGAGGACGTTAAAAATGGAAATGATATTGCCCAAGACTTAATCAAAAAACTCCTTCAGATTGAGGATGATGAAATAATTCGAGCACTAGATGAGCACATTGAATTATACGTAGAAATTGAGAATACTCCTCAACTGATAAATATGCTAAGTGAATACCAAATGCTGGTATGCTCTCACATATTATTCAGAATGGAAGATGAATGGGTACATACTAATTCTCAGGGAGTACTTGGTACCTGGGCAATCTTCCAAAGGGCAAATCTCAAATTCCACCCAGAACTAACACTTTTAAAATTTTAATATAGACATGGAAAAGAACGAATACTTAGAATCAGTAGAAATGAACACTGGAGTCGAAATGATTCCTTGCGAATCCTCTAACATTGGGGGCTTTGGTTATGACTCAAAGAAAAAACAACTTTGGGTTGCTTTTAAAGGTAATCGAGTTTATCGCTATGATGATGTACCTTATGAAATCTGCAACGGTTTACATCAAGCAGAATCAAAAGGTAAATACCTTGCAAAGAACATTAAAAATAAATTCGAAACTACAGGTTATGAACTCAGAAACTAAATTCATATTGGGCCTGGTAACCTTGGGGGCAGTGATTTACTTTATTGGTGAGAATAGAACTCATCCAGTAGAAGTGAGCACTGCTCCTTCTCATTTTGAAAGTCCCATAACCAAGTTAATCTCTCTTCAAGATAGCATGGGTATTAAACCAAAAGAAAGGGAGCAAAAGAAACAATGGTATAAGTATAGGGTAGAAATAGAAACTATTCCAGAAAATCAAATCTATAAGATTGAGAAATCTGGATACCAGCAATATGAAGTTTCTAGATTGGGTGAAACTTATTCCTATGTAACCTACGAATTTACCTCAGACAAGGTAATGACTACTCAAGAAGCCTATGACTTCGTAAAGAAATATCCTGAAAGATGTACAAGGGTACCAAATACATCACAAGATAACATTTACGATAAATATAACGAGGATTACGAAGATTACATAAATGACCCAGAGGACGAAATTAACTATCCTCCAGAGGTCTTCGACTTCCTAGCCGATTAACCCGAGCAAATAGAAAATAATTCAAATAAAATTTTTCTATTTAAAATAAAGTTCTTATATTTGTATCAGAAAAGAAATTAATCATTTTACTAACATTTTAAATATAGACGTTATGAAAAAGAATGAATCAAAGGTTACTAACCTGGTTGCAACTGAGGTTGCCGAACAACTTGAAGGAATTAAAAATTCTAAGACTGCTAAGGCTTCTGCTCCTAAGGCCAAAAAGACTAAAAAGGAATTGGTACAAGATGCTCAAGAAGCTGCCACTAAGTTTGCCAATGCTAAATTGGTAGAACTCTCTCCTAAAACCAAAACTTCCAAAAAGGAACAGGTTGTCAAGGAAGTTAAGGAACAACAAAAACCCTCCATCATCGAACAGGTAATTTCTAATCGGGAAGTTAAATACGTATACCCTGCCGATGTAGTTGATACACTTGCTCGTAAGAAATGGAGACAACAAACTCGAAACGAACTCCATCGATTGGAACTTGCAATGGCTCGTATCAAAGATACAAACTCTAAGGAATTCAAGGCTGCGGCTAAATCCTATGAGGACTTTAAAAAGAAGGTCCTCAAACCAGAACAAGTTGCATAAACCTTTATTAACCAGGTGCCCGGGATAATTACCTGGGCATCTCAATTCATACAAAATGGATTACACTATCTTCTCTGATAAAGAGATGCTTAAGCAGGACAAAGAATTGGTAAAATTACATAAACGATGTTGTAAGTCCTATCTAATCCAACATTCACTTAAGCACTCCAAGATTAAAAAGTTCTTTATCGTTTACGATTGGTATATAAATACTGATAACGTAAGGAATTTCTTTTTCAGGCCTATAAACCTTTTCATTCAGGCATTGCTTTTAGGGCAACTTGATGAAATATCCGATTACATTAATCCTAACAAAAATGGAAAACGAAAAAAGAAACGAACCAGAAAAATATAACGTACTTTACTGCAAAGGCAAATATCAGTATAAATCTAAATATCCCCAAATAGAAACTAAACATAAGGTTATCTATGCAGGGCCAGTAGAACCAATGGCACCCATCTGGGATAATGTATCAGATATATTAAGGAAATCTGATAGAATTTGTACTGAATCTCGAAGAGAATTAAAGAAGTTAGAGGAACGTTCACAGAATAACCTTTACTTCAAGAAAAATGGTATTACCCATATAATCGTATACAAATGTTTAGAGAAATAGTTAAAGACCTATATATAGGCAAATCGAAGTTAACCATAGAATGTAACCAAAAGGAAATACCCCAAACTACTCTGGTTCAAGACATATTACAGAATACTGGATTTACGGGTAATATGCCCGACTACGGTACCTATGGTAATTTCAAGGATGGGAAATTTGAGATTACTCCAATGATGCCTAAGCATTGCTTATTTGTTACTGGAGTACCCAAAGGGGCCATCCTTGATAATTTCAGAGTTAGAAGAACTTATTGGTCCTCTTATTATGAGGATGATGTAAGAGGGTACTTATTTCAAATTACAGATGAAAATATACCTCGTTTAATAATCACAAACTAAATCTATATGGAAGCAATCGATTACGTAAAATTATTTAAACTCGACCAAGAGAATTATGACTTTAAAAGGGAAGAGTTTATATCCGAATTAGGTAAAGAATTTCTAGATTATTGCCAAACTACCACAATTGGGATAGATAAAAAGACTGGCAATATATACTACTACCGATTTAGGGAAATAGTTAAGAATTTCGAAACTAAATTCTGGGCAATCTCAGAACTTAAAATAGGAGAACCATTAACTCAGAAATTATGGAATGCCTTTTTCGCTACTCAGGTAGTTCCTTTAAGGCAAAGGTTATTCCCAAAGGTTCAGAAATTAATCGAAGGGCAAAAGGGGATAACCAATAACCGTAGTAAACAAGACAAAAAACCTACGAACCATAAAAAGGCAAACTATGGCAAGGGAAATCACAGACCTGCATGGGAATAAATTTAAGGTAGGAGATTATAAACTTTGCCTTAATATTCCCATCACTGGGAAAGGTAATTTAGTATTCACCAGGGACCTAATCTCTGGTGAACCTTTTAATTTATCAGTAAGTAAGAAAAAATATAAGGGATATTTCTATAACCTATCTTTGAATCTGTATGTAAGGTTCGATTTAGAGTATATGGGTTATGATGAAAGTTCCGATATCAGAAAATCTCATTTGTATGTCAGAAAAGGAAAATAAAATGGTAAGATTCCCAAGACCTATGGGGACTACTGCAATGGCATTAGAATATCAGAAGAACCCAAATGATGAACTTCTGATAAAGATACACAACTACATTATTAATCAATGGCTGATGGGTAATGGTGTATTATGTGGTATCACTTATGATATCAATACATTCTCATACCGTATGGGTATAGATATTAACTACATACGGGTATTTATGAGAGATAGGCTATTAAGCTCTAGAATATGGGATAAAGAAAAGGCAGAAGATTTACTACAAGCATTAATGGGAGAACAACTAGCATGGGCATTAGAAGACCGTATGGAAATAGCTCATCAGGTTAATATCCTAAGAGAATCTCAGGGAGGGAAATACGTACCGTTTATATCTGCCGAGCTGGGAAAGGCCCTTAAATTAAAGCTTGAATCCTCTACATCATTGCAATCCATTGTACGTAATCTCACTGGAGGAAGTACTACAAATATCTTTGCCCAATTTAATCAACAGAACAACGTAACACAGCAAAATGCAATCACAGTTGAAGAGGCACGTCAAATCGTATTGGAATCACAAAGGGTATTAGATAAACCAGAAGAGGCTAAACTATTGGAGGATAGGTATGACATTAAGTCTCTACCTGAAGTAGTTGCTACTAAACAAGAAGGAGTAGATACAAGTAAAGAGGGTCTTAACCTTAATAAAGCAGAGTTAATGCAAATTACTGATGATTATAAGGGAGCTATGTCTTCATTCTCTAAAGAACATCATGAACTACGTAGAGAAATCGAAATGCGTATAGACCCAGACGAAGAAGACCCAGAGTTATATCAATATGAAGACTTTGAGGAAGAAGAAAAAGAGGATGGCTCATTTGCATCTCAATTCCTCCGAAATAGTAAGCTCCCATAGTTATATCCGGATATTGCATATTTAAAAAGAAAGAATTATATTTGCATATCAATTTTAAAATAGACAAAAATATGGAACTACCAAAGACATCTTACAAAGAGACTCGGGTTAACCTTGTTAACCCGAGTACATACTTTAAATTAAAACCAACTGATACTGCTCCAGTATGGGTAAGAGACCATTATGATAAATCATCTAAGACTTATGCTTGCCATAAGTATGATGACTTAAATCACGAAAAATTTCTCAAGGGAACAAGGAAAATATACATTGACTTTACATTTTAATCACATGAACTTATTTAAACGAAAGAGATGCTGTAGTGAACTCATTGCCCTTAAAAATGGCAACTTAGTATTCAAATTGGGTAATACTCATATCAATGCTGCTTATAATACTTTACAGGCAATAATGAGGAAATCTGGTATATTCGATGAGAATCTATATTTCGATGTCTATCAGGAATATCGGAAACATTATGCTATATACGACATAGTACCATCGTTGCTAAGGTATAAGATACCCTTGATATTTTCAGGTAGATACCCAAAGAAACTATTCGATAATCAGTTTACCTTTGAGGAATTGATACCTAATGCTTTGGTATATCATAGTTTACCCGAAAATTTTAGATTACCAGAAAGCTTAGAGAAAATTCTTTTAGAAGTAAGAAAAAGGGTATCTGCTTATATAGACCAAGAAGATATATCAGACCAGGGTTATAGGGATTTGGTTCGAATGAATTTCGTAAAACAATGGGATGTATTTAGAAAGGACCCATCTCTTATAGATTGCTATATGGATGCTCAATTGGGCATGCTATATATGTGGGCTAGAGTAGAAAATAAAACAATCGTAAAGAATATAATCGAAAGAACTCTTGAACTAGTTCAAGAGTTCTTATCTAAATATCAACAAAATGGAGAATAAAGAGAAATTTGCTTTCCGAAAGGTTAAAATGTCGGAAGGTGTAGAGGTAGAATTTATTAAATTACTTACCTCAGTAGAGACTAAAAATGATGAGGATGTAATTAAAGCTTTTAAAGTTCAATTATCCTCTGGAGTATTAACTTGCCATGCAGAAATGTTATCTAGAACACCAAGCCAGATAATATTTCAAACATCTCAGTTCAGTAAACCCTATAACTTTTATAAAAACTGGGAACTATGGGTATTCTCTAATATCCTGGGTGTATGGACTTTAAATAGGTTTAGGATATGATTACAATGAAAAACCTCCAAGTAGAGGATATAAAAGATGAATGGTTATATAATGCCTTAACACAGGGCATCAAGGAATGTATAACTGCTCCAGTCCTAACTTTGGACCCAACAAAGCCAGAACCAATTAAGAGGGCAGAAATGATACTGGAGAATTTCTCTCAGGAAGATTCTCCAGTAGTAGCTACAGTGATTGCTCCAGGCAATTTCATACAGATGATATTACCGAAACATGAGATACTTCTCTCGGTAATGTTCATCTATAAGGAAAGGAATACCTATGTACAACTTATAATACAAAAACTTGCTTATGAACGAGAAAAGACTACCACCAAGACTAATGGTTCTGCTAGTGGTACTGAAGGGTGAAAAGGTATATAAAGTACCAATTAGGTCAGAGATAGAATTAGACCATCTAAAGGATTTCAATACACTAAGAAGAATCCTTACTCCTTTAGTACAACTATATCATGGAGTAGGTTTTGATACTAGACTTACTTACGATGAATTCAGTATCTTCATTAATGACCTACAACATTTGGGATATGAACGGTTAGATGAATATTCCTCGGGTATACAAGAATTAGTAGAAGCAAAACCCATTACTGAGAATAACCAAGATATTGAGAAAATACGAAAAGGGTTACTTATCTCTCTTAAATCTCAGGAGTTATCAGAGGTATTAGCTACTAAACTAAAGCAAGCCATACATGAAGTATTTGAAAACGAAAAGAAGAAAGGTGGACTAATGAACAAGGAACCCTCTTTAGAACCTATGGAGAGTTCAATTATAAGAGAGGCTCTATATTTGCTAACTCCCCAATTACCTTAATAATTGAAAGGCAGTGGATTAGACTGCCTTTCATAGCGTGTACACATCCTCAGCCTCCTTAAAAATAAAATAGATATATTTTTCTATAAAAATAAAAATGCTTATATTTGCATATCATTTTAAAAATAGACAAAAATATGAAAACGAACTCAGTAACTTACAATCAGGCAGACGAACTAACTAAGATAGTTCGCAATTTCTTAGAAAAGAAATCTACATTTGAACTTGACTCCGATGAAAAGGGTCATCTCTTAAATCTTCTAATGGGACTCTTAATCAAACTAGAAGATGATTACAAACTCAATTGCTTGGACATTAATCAGGTACAAATCTATGATACCACCTATTATTCTTTCATTTTCGAATCCGTGATAACTGCCGATACTAATCCCTATAAGGGGCAATTAGCATCTGCTGCAGTTCAATTCATGAATGAATTTACCGATAACGATGGGAGGTTCATATCATTCAATCAACTCGATAGAAACAACTGGATTTTCCAACTTAATTTCTCAATCGCATGACAAAGTATAACGTTAGTCCATTAGTTGCTCGGGAGATAGAATTCTCCACGGGCACTATCTTTGGTGGTAGCTGGTGCCGATACTTTATTTCAATCACTTTACACCAATGCTATATAGAAGCAACATGGAAAACCCGTCCTAAAAATGATTTAGACGGGAACAAAGAAATCTTTAACTCTTTACAGGAGTATCTAGATTGGTTTGCTAATCTTAAGAAAACTTACGGAAGGAGAATATCCCGTAAACAAATGGTATATGCTGCATACGATGAAACAACTCGTACCTTTAGTTACAAACCCTACGAAAATTGGGCTACCAGACGTTCTAAGGAGAAATTAAATAAGCCCAAGGAACCAATACTGGCCGATGAATTATACTAATCCCTAACCAGTTAATATATCCTCAGGGAGTTCAGAAACACCAACATCTGGGCTCCCTTAATTATTGCATATTTAAAATATTATTTCTATATTTGCATAAGAGAAAAATAAATATAATTATTAACCGACCTTGAACGGGGTCACAAAACTTATTTCTTATGACAACTATTAACGAAATCTCAAATCACATTATGGGTTACTTTGATGGAACTCTTGATGCTTTTGGTTACACTGCTCAATCAGTTAACGAAATCTCAAATCCGGATGAATCATACATGGGAACTCTCAATCTCCAATTCCGGGAGTATCCTATAGACGATGACGAAAAGGTAGAAACCTACTGCAGAGAATCCGATGCTTTTGAACAGGTAGTTCTTGATTACATCAACGAATTGCTTCAAAAGGAATATTATCCTAATGCCGGTTACCAATTAGAAAAACTCAATGATAACCATCACTTTATGGCAAATCATGGAGGAGATACTATCCAGGTACATTTCAATGATGAATCCCTTTTCATTATCATTACTATGACAGGGCAATATTAACAAAATCTTCTGGGAGGCACTCAAAACACCTCCCAGAACCTCCCTATTTATAAAAATAAAAGTAGTTATAAAAACAAGTTTAGAAATAATTTTGTATATTTGCAATGAGAAATATTTCTCAAATAATTTTAATATAGACACGTTATGAAAGAATTAAAAAATTTAGAGGCCATCCGGGAACTGCTTGCTTCCCACCCCATTTATACTTATGATTACTCCGATGGTCTTCTCATTAACAAGGAAGCTACCAATATCCAGGTTTATTCAATCGACTTAGAGGATGAACCTTTTGCTGATTATATCTCAGGATATATCATCACATATGCTTCAGAGGAAGTTCTCTTTGAAAATCTCAGGGAAAACATTATTTCTCACATGGACTTAACAAAGGGTGCCGATGACCAATATTATGATGATTCACCCTCACAGGTAGAGGCTATCCTATTCGGAGTTCTTCAATTAATCCCTGAACATCAGGATTATATCATAACCGGACTCAAAAAACATCTCCGGGAATTTATCCAAGACGATGAACAAGATGAGGACATGATATCCCAATATACCAATATCTACAATGCTATCGAAAAATGGGAATCAGACCACAGGGAAACAGAAATCTTCCAACAACTTGCAGTATCAGAATTATTTAACCAACTAAATAAATAATCACTATGGTAAACTTATATAAATTACTCAACGTACTGGAACAGGGCATGTCTCTGTTCCAACTTAATAAATGGAAAACCGAAGGCATCTGGTATCCAATCACCCAATACAAAAAGGAATCAGATGAAATACAGGTAGTAACTAACCTATTTGTTGCTGACCAGGAACAGTACCATATCCAACTATCTGGGAATTATCCAGAAGAATCTGAAGACTGGAACAAGTTTCTAGAGGAAAACCAATGGAAAATCTATCCCTTACTTGCAAATATAATGCAAGTCTTCTTGCCCACAGGGAACTATCAAATTATGTATACCCTATATCCACAAGGGTTCATATCAGTAATTGCTAAACCCATAAACAAATAACATTATGATTACCGAAGAACTTAAACATACCTTAGACTCATTACCTTCAGAGATACATGAACAAGCCAGGGAACTGGTAAAAACTTGGAAAACTGCCAATGACCGAATAATAAACGAAATCTTTGAACTTTCCGAAGAAGCAAATGATGAACTTCAACAAATTGCTGATGAAGCTAAGGGTAAACTATTTACCCTATTATTTGGCCCACTCTATCATCATTACGTATCTCAATATGTATTAGACCAGGACTATTTTGAAGAAGAGGAACAATTCATCGAGGACCTATCAAAATATTATAACCTATGACACCATACATCAAAAACCAATTAATCAAACTATGCGACCATCCCGAATGGTTTAACGATATGCTAACTATATGGGATAACAATCCCGAAGAACCTCATACGGCTATTCGCAATTATTTACAACTAAATGGATTACTAGAAAACACCAAAATAGTACATGTATCATTCAATGGAGATGAACCTAAACCGGGATTCTATTTCGAAATACCCAAAGATCCTAATATGTATCTCATACTTGGAATCCTGGATGAAGATGAACTCCCACATACCGTACTATTAGGTAAACCAAAGTTTAACCCTCAACTCAATTAACATCATGAAACCAATCATAACAGTAAACCAATACCCAATCGGATGGGAATGGTTAGACAGAGTACCTCTAGAGGACTTTACTTGGCTTATAGAAATATTCTCTATCATGACCGATAATACCGATACTTATGACTTTGTAGGATATACAGATTCCGAAACCCTACCAGGACAACAAAAGGTATGCTCAGTAGACAAAATACCATTAGCTAACTTCCTAAACGATGACCAAGGCTATGAATCCGGTATATCAATGTACGGCCACTACATAGCATGTAAATGCTTAGACATATCCTCAGAAAGAGAATACATGAATCAATTTACCGATATAAGAATACTAACCAACGAACTAAAGCCATGCTAACAAAAGGAAAATTCCTGGTATCTTTTGAGGTACCAGGTCACACTAAAGAATACACAGAGGGGTTCACAGAAGAAATGGTAATCCCATACAGAACTGAGGAACTTAACCCATACCTAAGGTACCCCAACCAAGAGATAAACAACAACCACCTCCACTCCGAACACATAGGATTACAAATAAGAGAAAGATTACAGATACCCCTAACAGATATAACCATAATCGATATAATATCACTACCATGAACATCATCTATCACATAATCCGAATAATCCTATCCGTAGGCACCATCCTAACCCTCATACGCAATGAGAATATCTACCAAGCCTACAAGCACTCCCACCCAACAAACAAAATAAGGTATATCATCTCACAGATAATAATATTAACCCTATACACCTCATCACTAATCCTGGTATCCTACACATATAGGATTATACTAAGATACATATAATAATACTAAAAATTATGAAATCACTAATCCTACTCATCGTAACAATCTGGCTCCTAATCCTAAATGAAGAAGCCTACCTAACAAAGAAATTCATCTACAGAATGAATGTAATCATAATCCTTTTAGTATATGCCTTCATACAGGTATACCTAATCGAATAAATACCCACAAGGTACCTCGAATAAATACCGGGTACCTCCCACACTACCCAACACAAAAATAAAACAAAATCATACTAACGCTAACTATGTTACATAATACCTAACTAAGGTACATAATATAATACCTATCCCCTCTATAACTAATATACCATCTATCAATATAATAATACCTAATACATATATCAAGGTACCTCGCCGGGGGTTTTGGGGATTTAGGCAAACAAGGCAAGTGATAACCCCTCTACTATACAAAGCCACTCAACTCACTATATAGCCACTATACCATATAGCTCTACTACACACTTTAAAGGCAATCACAAAAAGGCCTAAAAAGGCAAATAAATCCGACCATTAATGGCCCCTAAATCCGATTGCCTTGAGTACCCTTTATATGTATTATATTATAGATTGCATTCAAGGTAATTCGAAGGTAGGGGATTATATAATACAGATATGTTATGTAGCTTCTATGTATGTAGGTAGTATAGCTTTAGTACATCGTCGATTAATGGCCATCACAATTTACCTTGATTACCTTCACCAAGTTATTATATTATGTATTATATAATAAGTATTGGTTGGGGTTAGGTAAATAGGATATTAGGTTTTTAGGGCTAAACGGTTTATAGGATTTAAGGCCTTCAGGGGCATATTTAGGTAATATTCCTAGTAACTCTGTAATTTATTTGCTTAGTATTTATATTAGCATTAACTTTTGTATTCTAGGACAATTTTGTGATTTAGGGGTACCTAGATTGCCAAGAGCCATTAGGTATTATATAATATTAGTTATAGGTAGGGAAGGTAAATGGCAATCTCCATTCATGGCCTCTGGGGATTTAGGCAAATATAATTCAAGGCCCTTAATAACCTACGAAGGCAATTGGGGTTATTGCATAATTAAAATAAAGTCTTTATATTTGCAGCATAATAAATATAAAGTATTAATTATTAAAACCCATTACCTATGAACACAGAAGAATTATCAAACCGATTAACACAAATCGTACAAGGCATTACTAATACTCAACCTATTAGGATTAAGGCTACTATCGAGGTTTTCCTTGAAGAATTTGACCCAAGCCAGAACTATCTTCTCTCTATTTCAGATATAGAAGGCTATGAGACCCAATTTATCGAATTCGAGATTTGGGACAAAAACGATGGTCCTATACCAGGTATAAAACTTTTCAAGGATTTCAACATTTACCTTGAACGAGAATATTGCGAATACTAACCCATTAACCCAGAGCCTAACTTAGGTACCTGGGTTTTTACTTACGCTAACTTAGTAAGCCCTTATAGGCTATCCTAATCTCTATAGGCTTACCATAGTCCCTATATGGCCTTATTGAATTAGGACCTAATAGGTTTATAGAGGGCAATAATAGGGGTATAGCTAATCGGCCTTAATTCTTTATCACCTTAGTCCATTAAGGGCCTTCAATATACAGGTATATAATACACTCTCAAGAGGACAGGCATAAGCCATATAGGATTATCCCATATACATATCATATATGCCCACTACAAGGCGTGTGAAGATTACCCTTGTGAACCCCCAAAATTAAGTGCAAATATTAAGTGCACAATATTTTCTATTTTATGAATTTTTCACAAAAATAATTTTGAAAATAAAATTATTCATTTTCTCAAAAATTTTTCTTGAAAATGTTTGTAGATTAAAATAAAGTTCGTATCTTTGCAATACAGAAATGAAATAAATACTACCTTATTAGAATAGTTTAAAAAGTCTTGAAAGTCTATTTGAAAAGGTAATAAAAATAATAAATAATAAAACTTTCAAGCAATTTAATTATGAAAAAGCAAATTAATAACGTGAATGTAGAAAAAGCAAGTGCAAACACAAAAGCTAATAGTTTGATTGCTTTAGACGTATTGAAAAGCGTAAAAGAAAAAAACGCGGGTCTTTTCAAAACTTCTTTAGGGACAAAAACAGAAATTTATAAAAAAGAACTTTTTGAGGGTGCAAACGAAAAACAAATCAAATCGTTACGCAAAAAGTTCAGAAATGTAACTTTCAATTTTCTTTCTACGATTGCAAACAATGCAGATAAAAAACTAATTGAGGGATTTATAGACTTTTATAAACAAGTCTATACCTTAAATGATTTTTCATTTAATTCGATTGCATCAGAGAATACAAAAGAAGAAAAGAAAGCGATATTAATAAAAGGGCTTGAAATAGTGAAAAACTCTTTGAAGTAAAAACAAATCAGATAAGGAGTAAAATTTTACTCCTTATCATAAAAATAAAATTATTATGTTATTAATTTTGTTTGTTATCTTATTAGCTGTTTTTGTTAGTGCTTTATATGTAGTTTATATTCTTTTAAAATCAAATCATAGAATAATCTCTACTATTATTGACGTACAAACTTTTCAATTAATTAATGTAGAGCAATTTCTATTGATTGAACAAATAAGCATGAACTATTTAAATGAAGTTGAATATACAATTTATAAAAAATTTTCTTTTAAAACTTTTTTACTATACTTATGTTATTGTTTAAATGAACAATTTAAAGAAAATTTAAATAATCATTTAGTAGATAATTAAGAAAGCAAAGGGACAAATAAAAATGTTTGTCCCTTACTTTTTATTTTTGAATGTTAAATTTAACGGAACCGTACGCCCCTTTTAGTACCACAACTTTCGAAGCCCTCACATTAAGGGGTACCTTGAAGGCAAATACACATTTTTAGTACCACACAAAAATCACTCTTCGTGATAAGGGCATGCCCTTATATCCCACACCACACATGCCCACAAAACACACAAAGAAGCCAGGGATGTTAGGTCTCTGGCAACTAATTAAAGTATAGCACGAATTAAATCCTTAGTCCTATCTTTCCCAAGAACTCCTCGAACCTTACCACCTTTCTTCTCATAAAAGAAAACATAATACTGTTGAAGATTCCTTAACCACCATCTCTTAACTTCACCATACCCATCAAAATACCTTTCTATACAATTCATATCCAATTGGGTAATCCATATCTGATACCAAATCCGATTATCCTCTTGGCATTTAAGAACCCTCTTATCCCTATTATCACATACCACTGTTACCTTTACCATATTCTATGAATTTAAATTATATAATATCATAGCATCCTTCCTTATCCCTCTAGCAGATTACAATATCAAAGTTCTTTCTATAAACCAAACTTTATAAAATATGGAAAAAATAAACTTTAGAGGAGGGGAGAGATCTACCCAAGATGTATATGCAGAAATAAAAAATGGAAACTCTGAGAGATGGACAATACAATCTCAAAAGAGTAAGTATGTAAATGGCAAATTGTCCGGAGTTATTGGGGTTGGTTATTCTGCTAGCATCAATACCCCGGACTATGTTCTGGAGGAAGACAAGAGTAACAATCAGATTCAGATTACTGCACAAGATGACGGTACTTCTGGGCTTTGTATACTTACACAAGAAGAATCTGGCAATAAAATAAATCTACACCTTACTACTCCCGAAGAAAAAGAATACTGGGAAATACGTTTTAATCCTATAACCATCACTAGAGTAGACACGAGTGCTTTTTTTAAGACTACTACCAATATTAGTGGCGAAGGTGGATCTATGGCTGATGGTAACCAAAATATGTATTGGATAGTAAATCAAAATAGATATGCTATTAATGTCTATATTTCTAGCATGTTCCCGGGAAGTAATATCGAAATGTTGTCTTGGTCCTGCCTTGATAAGAATGGTAATGCTTTTAGTCCTAACTACAATATACCAAGTAATTCATACCTTACAACAAAAACAACTGGATTGGGTTCCTATACTCTTACAAAAGTTTCAGCTGCTCCCCCTGCTAGCATTGATACTCCTATACTCTCCAGTAGGTTTAACCCCACTAAAAAATATCCATTAGATTTGAATTTTTATTGGGTAGCTCCAACTTAATACCTGTATTAAGATAATATCCCAATTATAAAAGCAATTACCCAGAATATAAGAGCCAGTGTATATGCAACAGAATATCTATGCCATGGATACCAGCAGGTAATATAAGAATCTACTTTTAGTATTTCTGGATGTTCTTCCTCGTATTTTTTATCCTCTTCTCTAGAACTGTATTTATGAAATACATAGAAAGGTAAGAATACGAGGAAGATTATTAGAGCAACTGGGAACAAGAGTAGGAGAAGAATCTCCCACCCTTGCATTGATGACCCAGCATAATTACCATCTCTGTCAAAAAAGAATCTCATAGTAATTTGTATTTTATGTATCTGGTTAATAGGTAAATCGGAAATAGAGGTAATACTATCCATACCGATATAAATAATATCAGGGAATGAATCCTATGAGTGTACGGTAAATAATCTAAGCAAACCTTTACAAAGAATACCGTGAATGGCAAACATACCAAGTAAATTATAGCTAATACCGTAATCATTGTTCTCTGAAGTATTTGTTAATAATCTTGGTAAGTTTCTTATCAAATTCAATCATCATATTGAAAGCATCTGTATCTTTCATATTATTTATTTCCTTGTCAAGGAATTCTATATTCCTCTTAATCGAGAAATAAGCCTTGTATGCAAGGAATATTCTTTCATTCTCTTCCGTAATAGGAAGAACTTCCCCCTTTTGCCCATCCAATCTTGGATATGTATTATCTGGACCGAGAGTTCTTGCAACTTTTACTCTGTTACTAAGCATTGCAAATCCACCCTTCTTATCAATAGATTCTACTGTTACTTTCTCTGTGATGGATCTTCCTGATAATACGAAGATAACTTCATCACCTTCTTTGAGCTTTTTGATTTCTTTCTTTTCTTTTTTCATATCTTTATTTATAAGAATTTTCTTTATGCAAATATACGAAATTATTTCTTATTTATTGCATTATCTATTTTATTTTTTATAAATTCATAGGCATTGCCCCGGTAATCCTCTAGCATTTTGTATTCCTGTGGAGATAGAAATATTCCGTTTACTTTAAAAGCATCTCTTAGATGTTCTGGTATAGTGCCCTGGTGAGCAATGTTATTATAACGGATAATGAAAAGTTTCTCTCGGTCTTCATCAATAACTCCCAGAGTGTTTACTGGTTGGAGTTTAGTTTGGTAAATCCCTCCAAAAGCCGAGGGCACCATTAAAATATTTCCCGGTATTCTAGTTATCCAATGGGAATAATCGGGAGTAATTACGGCAATTTTACCCTCTTTCTCAAGTTCTTTATCATAAGCTAATCGATTAAACCAAAAAGCACATTTAAAACAAACTTGTTTTCTTGCCATAAGTTGGGGAATCTCTCTAGTTTCATCGAATTCCTCTAAATTAATTGGTTTGCCACATATCTGGCACTCATTTTTCTTGTCCATATTGCATTATTTTATAAGTTATATATGATAATAGAACCTCTAAACATATTGAAAATGGGTTATAAGCAATACTTTTGTTACTAAAATTGAACCATTAAAACTGATAAGTTATGGATAAACTAACAAATGAAATGATTAAAGACCTTGCTATTCGCTTAGGTCTAGAACCTGCTCTATTGAAAGCTGTTCAATTGGTAGAAGCAGCAGGTAGAGATGGGTTTTTAGCTGATGGTAGGCCTCAAATTCTCTTTGAGGGTCACATTATGTACAAAGAAGTACATAAGAAATTCCCTGACAGAGATTTAGCTTACCTTTGTAAGAGATATTCTACGATTTTCTTCCCTAAATGGGATAAATCGAAGTACTTGGGAGGTGTACACGAGTACAAAAGACTCGAATTAGCCAAAGAAATTGACGAAGAATGTGCATTGAAGTCTGCAAGTTGGGGTATGTTCCAGATTTGTGGGTTCAATCACAACCTCTGTGAATGTAAAGATGTCTTCGAATTCGTTCATAAGATGTCGGAATCTCATGCAAATCAACTAGAACTCATGTATTATTTCATGAAAAACTCTGGTTGTTTGAGTAATCTCAAAGAAAAGGACTGGGCTGGCTTTGCCAGAAAATACAATGGTCCTGGGTATGCCCAGAATGCCTACGACCAAAAACTAAGAAATGCTTACGAAAACTTCAAAGATAAATTATGAAAAGATGTCATTTTAACAGCTGGGTAGCAAAAGTATTTCTTTTCCCCAGTTACAAAGCAATTACTCTGGTGTATAACTCATTCTTCAAACACAAAGTAGAAGATTGTAAACCCGATGATATCAATCATGAGCGTATCCACCAGGTACAACAGATTGAGTGTAGTATAGTGGGCTTGATACTTGGTATTATACTCTGGTTATCATTTAGTATATCCTTTTGGTGGGTAGTGGCTCTGACTTTTGGATTCTTCTACCTTTGGTATATCATCGAATACCTAATCATCCTATGCTTTGCCAAGTGGGATAAACAGAACGAAAGGTATCATGATGTAAGTTTCGAAGAAGAAGCCCACAACAATGATAAGAATCTGAGTTATTTGGAAGACCGTAAGCCATTTGCTTGGATTAAGTACATTAAATTGAGAAGCTACAAGAAATGAAAAAATTAAAAGTATTAGGGGTGTCTGCTGGTGCAGGCATCCTTTTGTTCCCTTTTAGAAAGAATTTGATAGCTAATATAGAAACTCGAGGAGTATTTTATACTAAAGGCTTAGAGCAGTGGAAATTGAACTTTGGTGGTATACCCTATTATAAAGATGAAACCTTCCCAGATTGTAAGCCAGACATCATACTTTCAAGTCCAGACTGTGGAGCATCTTCTATTATGAGGCTTTCAAAAGTAAAAGAATTGGGCAATCCCCAAGAGAATAAATCCCTGAATCTAGTAATTCAATCAATCTTACATTATAAACCTAAGATATTTCTTATTGAAAACTTACCTCGTTTGCTATCTTTGCTCCCAAAAGAATATCTTCAAAAAACTCTTGAAGACTATAAACTTATTTTTCACGAAAGAAGCGTTTCTGACTACGGTAACTCACAGTTATCACGAAAGAGATTACTTATCATTGGAGTACATAGAAAAACTGGTAAGAAATATTTGAATGCTTTTGATGAAGTATTTCAAGTAAAAAACCCAACAATTACTAGAAATCTACTTAAACCACTCACATTCTCTCAGGAAAATAATACTAACCAGATTCCGTTTATGAGTAAAACTCTGGCAATGTATGACTATCGGAAGCTTCCTGAAAAGAAGAATCTTACAGTAGCAAAGATACATAGACTCTGGGTTAGAGATTTTAAAGATGAAAAGAAGTGGCCTATCAAAACTGCAAAGATGAGTACTCTTCCAGGAGTATATCGATTAGAGTATGATAAACCCCCATTAACTATCAGACCTGCAGATAGGCAATTCAGACCAGATGGTTATCCTTTGGGAATCGAAGACTTCAAGGCAATTATGGGATTCCCAGATAAATTCAAAGTTTACCTTCACAAGAATGGTGATACCTTCGAAGGTGATTTTAAGGATTACCATTATTGGCTTAACAAGGCAAGATATACAATTGCCAAAGGGGCAGTTGGGGAAATCGGGATTTGGTTCAAAAAATGCCTTAAAAAGGTACCTTAATTTTCAGTGACTCCCCCCTATATATATTATGGCCAGGTAAGAAGGTAAGAAGGTAAGAAGGTAAGAAGGAAGGAAAGGAATAATTCCAAAATACAATTCTGAAAGGATAGGGATTGTTAAGGGAAAGGAAAACAAGCCACAAACCTAACTAATTGATTTTGAATGAATTAGGTAGTACCAAGACTTGGCAAGTTAATGCCAAGTACCTGATTTAGAGCTAGTTGACTATATTCGTATGAAACACAAAAATCGAAAATGATATGACTAAGAAGATTTTACATCGTTCGGAAATTACACCGAAGAATCTGAAAGCAATCTTCAATCTGATTGCTGTACTATACAATCGATTGATTAAAAATCGAAAGGGAAAAATTCGTATAACTCTTTCTGAAGATTCGAAAGGACTTGAATTTAGATTAAGAATACCTACCTCGGAATTAAGTTCAAGTATGAAAGCTTTAATCCGTATTGGTATGGATAAGTTCATTGCTAAGGACACTTATTTGAGAATCAAGGATGAAGACATTTAAGAGGGCCTTGTTTATTGTACTTCTAGGATTTACTATTTACCTTTGCTTCAGGAATTACAAACTTTCTCGAGAGGTTGATTCCCTGGAACAAGCGGTCAATGAAATCCCAGATACAGTATACACAGAGAAACCTTTCAAACCAGAGAAGAAGTACTCAGAAAAAGTTGAACCAGGTAAAATCTTAGTTCATGATAATAAGCAGCCAACTCTCTTTCCTGATTCCATGCTAAGGCAGCCAGTTATTAGTAACCAAGATTCCCTGGTTCAAATTGTTTTGAAGAAAGATAAGTTGAACTTAAGCCTGTTCAATAAGGAGACTAACACTTATTCAACTAGATTATTCCCAATCGATTTAGATAAGTACAACTACAACTGGTATGAAGGTCAATTAACTCGAAAGAAAGTTGCAAGGTTATCACTTAGTCCATACGTCTATGGTAAATACAGACCTTTCAATAATCTCTTCGATATGGGAGCTGGTCTTTCAATCAAGACTAAGAGATTTAATTACAAATTCGGAGTCAATACCTTTTACTACCCAAAGATAAAATCTGGTATAGGTACTGACATCGAATTTCAAATAACGTATAACTTTTAAGTAATGGCAAAGACTATCTCAGAAACTAGAACTACATTAACTCGGGAGGAGCTATCAAACCTATCCCGAGTTTCTAGTGATGTTTTCTTTTTTAGCCTTTTTTGCTATGTGATACATCCAGTAAGAGGAAAGGTAAGATTTGATTTATACCCATTTCAGAAATCAGTTCTCTACAATTTCATTGCCCAACGATTCAATATCATTCTCAAGTTCCGTCAGGCAGGAATTACAGAACTTATTTCAATGTACTGTCTTTGGTTGGCGATGTACCATCCCAACAAAAAGATAAACATTATATCTATCAAGGACACAACAGCTAAGAAGGTACTTAAGAAGATTAAGTTCATGTACAAGAATCTTCCATGGTACCTTCAAACTCCCATAATCAATGGTAGAGCTGGAGAATACGGTTCTGCTTCCATGATAGAATTTGATAATGGGTCATTTATTGAATCAATTCCGACATCATCCGAAGCCGGTCGTTCGGAATCCCTTTCTCTTCTGGTAATTGACGAGGCAGCAGTAGTAAGATGGGCTGCTCAAATTTGGGCTGCTGCATTTCCTACTCTTTCCACTGGTGGAGCTGCCATCGTCAATTCCACTCCCTATGGAGTTGGTAATTTCTATCACTCAACTTGGGTAGATGCCATTGCAGGAGGTAATCCTTTTAACCCAATTCGATTATACTGGCAAATGCACCCAGAACGAGATATCAATTGGTATAACCAAATGTCTTCTGCTTTGGGAGCAAAACGAACTGCACAAGAAATTGATGGTGACTTCTTATCATCTGGTAATACAGTCTTCGACTTAGCCGATATTAAAGCTATCGAAGACTGCCTTAGTGATTACCCAGTTATTAAGAAGAGATTTAATGGTCAATACCGACAATTCTGTGAACCCGAATCAGATAAAGAATATTTCATTGGTGCAGACGTTTCAACTGGTAGAGCTTCTGACTACTCTTCATTTACTTGTATGGATAAGCTAGGAGAAGAACAAGTAGTATATAAGGGAAGAATGGCAGTGGGAGCTTATGCTAAGTTACTTGGTGATACTGGGAAGTTGTTTAACTGGGCAGTAATAGCTCCAGAATCCAATGACGTTGGTTTATCAGTAACTTCTAAGCTTCAAGACGAAGGCTACCCTAACCTTTACTACTACCAGAAGATGCTAAAGAAAAAAGGTAAAAGTAGACCTGAAATGGATAAATCCCCTGGTTGGTTAACCACCCAAAAGAATCGTTCAGTGATAATAGAAAACTTGGAAGAAGATATTCGATTAGATAACGTAATCATTAAGGACCCATTCTTTGTACAAGAAGCTTATACCTTCATTTATGATGGTTTAGGTAGACCTGTTGCAATGGGTAAACATAGGGCTAACAATTCAGCTGTAGATGTAGACCTTGAAGGAGATGTATATGCCGATGATGATATCTTTGGAAAAGCAATATGTAATCACATAAGGAAAGGAAAAACTAACGTAATCGTACAACCAAGATGAAAAAGTACTTCAATTTTAGTTGGGGTTGGGGACGTAAGAAGGACCCTCCCAAGAATGGTACATCCTCTAATAAAGAGGAGAAGCCTGCCACATCGATTTCGCCTGGTAGGGTTTCAGTTGACGATGATAGCGATAACTTAATTACATCATTACAAGGGTTGACTAAATTAGTTGAACCCTCTTTTCGTGTTGATGTGATACCTTTAATTCGGGATTTATATAAGGTAAATCCTGATATGGGCATTGCATTGCAAGATATGTTTAAGTTAGCTAACACCAGTCATACAGTAACTTTCCCTAATAATACCGATGAAGAGGCTTCAAAGATGAGAGAACATCTTAAGAAAGCCACCAAGGGATGGACCAGATATACTGCTGGTATAGATGGTTTAGTTAATAAAATGATTGTTCAACTTCTTGTAAGTGGGGCAATATCCGTAGAAGGAGTACCAAATGATAAGCTTGATGGTTTGGCTACTGTATTATTCCTTAAGCCAGAACACATCAAGTTTAAACGTGAATTAAATGGGGTGTATGCTCCTTACCAAAAGAATATAAATTTCTTTGTTAAGCAACAAGATTACATTAAGCTTAACCCAGAAACCTACTTCTATGTTGGTATGTTCAATGATACCGATGAACCTTATGGAGTTCCTCCATTTATGCCTGCATTGGATTCTCTCAAAGGACAAAATGATATGAAGATTAACTTCAAACATATCATGGAGATTTGTGGTATGGTTGGTTTCTTAGAAGCTAAGATGCAGAAATCTCCACAAAGACCAAATGAGAGTATAAAAGCTTATGAATCCAGATTATACCATGAACTCAATATCCTCAAACGTAATGTTAAAGAGGGTATGAAGGATGGGGTAGTTGCTGGTTACATAGATGACCATGAATTCAAACTCAATTCTACTACTAAGGAGCTCGGTAATATCGAGAAGCCTTGGAATATGAACCAACAATCTGTAGCAAATGGGTTGGGAGTTAATGGCTCTATCATTGGGGTATCATCTACTACTGGTGAAGGTGCAACGGGTATAATGCTGTCTAAGATGATTAGCCAGTTAAAAAATATCCAAATGCTTGTAGCTTATGTATTGGACCGACTTTATTCTCTAGAACTGCGTCTGGCAGGCTTTAATAATAAGGGGATGAAGATTGATTGGGGAACTTCTACAGTTTCTGATGAAGTTAAAATCCAACAAGGTCTTCAGTATAAGATACAGAACCTTGACTTATTGTATAAGGCAGGTATCATTAGCCAAGAACAATATGCTTGGGCAATGGGTTATGATTCACCAGATGAGAAAGAACCAAGAGTTTCACTTGAGGACCAATTTGTTAAGGGTGGTAATACAGACCCACAAGAGGGTACTAAGAAGAAACAAAGGCAGGATGATAAAAACCAATCTGCTCGTAGGTCAAGAGATAAAGTAAACCCGGCTCCTTCTAGAGGAGACCAAAATACTAAAGCAAGATGAGTAAATTCACAAAGAAAAACAAAGAGCACCTTGATTCTATGGTGATAGGTCAAGGCCATACCATTATGGCTGGGTATATCCCAGAAGCAGTGGGAGCCAAGGCTTTCTCAGAGAATTATTACAAATGGAAGAATCCTACACCGGACACCATTGCTCAATTTGGATTTTGGGGAGGAGATATAGATTATAATACCTATTACCCTAACCTGGATAAATCGGAATTAACTCCAAAGGATGAAGAGTTTATCGAACCTATGTTCCGATTACTTTCGGAAACAATCGTATCGAAAAATTGGAATCCTACAGACTTCAGTCAAAATGGAGTACTAAAGGCTTCTATGAAGATGCTGCTTGGTCAAACAGTAAACTGTGACCATGAAACCAACATCGGTAATGCTATTGGTGCTGTATCACAAGTAATGTGGCAGGAATCCTATAAAGACGGTAGCTTTACTATACCCGCTGGTATCAACGGTATTCTGAAAATCGATGGTAAGGCAAACCCAAGAATTGCTAGAGGCATCCTTATGGAACCTCCTTCAATTCATAGTAATTCAGTTACTGTACAATTTAAGTGGGATAAATCCCATCCCCAAATGGAAGATAACGAATTTTATCGGAAACTGGGTACTTATGACTCTAAGGGAGTTATGGTACGTAGAATTGTTACTGAAATTGTTCGTTACCTTGAGACCTCACTAGTTTCACATGGTGCTGATTCATTTGCCCAGAAAATTGGTTCGGATGGTAAAATCATTAACCCAACCTTTGCCAAAAGAACTTGGGCATCTTATGAAGAATACAGAGATGATAAATCGAAGCAATACTTCTTTACTGATTACAAATCGGATTTAACATCATATCAAGAAAAGGACGATACTCAGGGTTCTTTTAATGATAATGATGCCAAGGATAATCATTCAAATAAAAATAACATGAACGAAGAATTACTAAAATTTCTTGAAAGCCTTTTTGGGGATAACATGCTTACCCTGGAAGAAGGTAAAGAGATGAATCAGGAAAATGTAATTGCCTGCATTCAGACTTTGGTATCATCCAGAAACGAATTGCAAACTTCGGTAGATAATCTTACTACAGAGAAAACTTCTCTTACGGAACAGATTACCAACTTGAATGCCGAAGTAGCTAACTTGAAGGAAATGGCAACCGTAGGAAAGAATCACATTGCTTCTCTACGTGAAAATGCCGTAGAAACCTACAAGAAGTTGATGGGTGATAAGGTAGATGAGACAATCGTTACGATGCTCAATGCCGAGACTACTGGTATTACTACTCTTATTTCCTTGACCAAGGATTACCAAGCTCGCTTGGAAGAGAAGTTCCCTCTCACTTGCTCAAAATGTGGTTCTAAGGACGTCAACCGTGCTTCCTCAATTGCTGAGGATGATACCAAGGGTAAAACTGGAACCCAGGGTACTGATACCCAACGGAATTCAGAATCTCCGAGTACTAAGAATGTAATCGATAACTTGTATCGAAACAAAATCAAATAACTAATATAAATAATCCGCGTTATGGAAAAAACTAAAATCGTAAACGACCCTCAGCAACTTACTCTCTTTGGGGAAAGAACCCCGAGAGCGGTGATTTACAAAAGTGAGTCACACAAATTGCACCAGGCTTTCAATGTTAAAGCTGGAGAGAAAATCGTACAGGGTATGCCAGTGGCTTTGAATGAAGAAGGTTTGATTTACCCTTGCACTGATACAGCTACTCAAGTTTATTTGGGTGTAGCAGTAACGGATAACGTTAACCCTGCTTATCAACCCCAAAGAAATTTCCCGGTAGAGGTAACAGTAGCTATGGAAGGTTACATGATTTGTAACTGGGTATCAAACGGAAATATCGAAGCTGGCTATGTAACTCCCGATGGAAAATTGCTTAACGATAGATTCGTAAAAGCTAACCAAGCAACTTCAACCCAGTTCATTGCCCTTAATCCAGCAGAAGAGGCAAATGAGGTAATTCAAGTACTCATCAAATAAGAGAAAAGAAATTATGGAAAATAAAATAGATATTACAAAGTTGAAGGCTCAGGATTTTATGAATGAGCTGCCGGAAATGGTAAGAAGCTTGGAAGCTGTTCGTTCCGGTTCACAGGACAAGAAGCCTGTAGAGGTAACTTTTGGAGAATTGGTTACCGGTAAATGGGGTATTTCAGAAGATGAGCTTTTTGAAAAGATGGGCATCAATCCAAAAGTGGACACGATGCAGAACATCTTTACAATGCCTCAACAGAATGTTCGTTGGATTGTTCCGGAAATCATCCGTGCTGCTATCACATTGGGTATGCGCCAGGCTCCGTTCTATCCGAACATCATTGCATCTGATCAACCCATCAATGGTTTGCAAGCAATCATGCCGATGGTTAACATGTCGGATGCTGCCCCTGCAAAGGTTAATGAGGCAGAAACTATCCCATTGGGTGATGTTAGCTTCGGACAGAAATCAGTTAGCCTCTTCAAAATCGGAAAAGGTTTCAAACTTACTGATGAAGTTCGTAACTATGTTTCGCTCGATGTCTTGGGAATCTACCTTCGTGATTTTGGTGTTCAGTTGGGTTATGCTCTGGATACTCTGGCTATGGACGTTGCTATCAATGGTAACAACCCTGATGGCTCTGAGTCTGCCCCGGTAATCGGTGTATACGAAACAACTAATGGTATCACTTACAAAGACCTTCTGCATATTTGGGTACGTGCTGCTCGTATGGGACGTAACTTCCAAACTATGATTGGTGGTGAAGACCAGGCAATCGAAATGCTGAACTTGCCGGAATTCAAGGATCGTCACTCTGGTACTACCGAAGCTACACTGAATGTGAAGTCTCCGGTTCCCAAGAATGCTGACTTCTATATCCATCCGGGAACACCTGACCAACAGCTGTTGTTGATTGATACCTCTGCTGCCTTGATTAAGCTTACTGCTCGTCAGTTGATGCTTGAATCGGAAAGAATCGTTTCTAACCAGACTCAGGCAATCTATGCAAGCTTGACTACTGGCTTCTCTAAGATGTACCAGGATGCAACTCTGTTGCTGGCGGCTGACAAGAAGTTCTCAGAATTCGGCTTCCCCGAGTTCATGAACGTAGACCCATATTTGATGGTTAACCTAGAATAATAAGGGACGTCCGGTTTCATCTATATAAATTCCCTGAGAGGGTAGGTAACTAAAAAAAAAACCTATCCTCTCTTTAATCATTTTTAAATCTTAGGAAATATGGCTAAAGATAAATATACAGTAACTGTGGGACCAAGAGCTTACAGTTTTCATGACCAATCAACTGGTATTACCGTTTGTAGAGGAGAAGACAAGGAACTCTCTCGTCGTCAATTCCGTGCACCAAAGATTCAGAAGGCAATTGCCTCTGGCCATCTGATTATCATTGCTGATAAATCAGAAATCGAAAAGTATTCAGAGGCCGACATCGAAAAGTTGGATAAGAGACTGAATGCTCAGTTCAAGAAAGGCATGACTCTTGAAAAACTTGCAAAGGGCTATTCCCTGGAAGAACTGAAACTGGTAGCAGGTCTTCATGAAATCGTTGCCGAGAAAGATGATACAGTAGAAACACTTCTTCAGGCTTTGCTGGAAGAATTCGAATCCTCTTCTAAAGGGTAATCTATGAAAATTACATAAGACAGACTAATATGAATAACAATCTGGACTTTTTGTACGTTACGTCAGGTCTGGAAGTTTCATTCAGAGTCATATCCAAAGTCCCGGCCAAATCTATTTTTGACTGGGACTTTGGCGATGATAAGGGAGAGGTTTTCAATGGTGGAAGACATGTTTCCTATTCTTATGAAACTCCCGGTTTCTATACCGTAACATTACATGTAACTAACTCTAGCGGTTTAGATATCACCGTAGATAAGACTCTGGTAGTTTGTGATTATGGGCATACGGCATTAGCCGATACAATATATAACTTAATCGACCACTATATTCCTTCAGAGATATCAGAGGGAATGACCAGGGAAGATAAATCTATCTACATCACCAAATGGCAATATTATATTGGTCCTCTAGTAAATCACCAAATTCCTGCAGATAAGTATACTGATGAATTATGGTATGAAGCACTAGAAAACCAATTAATAATGGAATTGGCAGCATGGGACTTTCTCAATGTGAAGATACTTAATCTATTAACAAGTACTTCAGAATACCTAAGTCAATTAACCTCTACCAAAGAACAAACTGGTGATGGTACTTCTAAACCCGAACTTGCCCGAGGTGATAGGATTAAACAAATCACTACTGGGCCTACTGAAGTGCAATATTATGATACCTTGGCAGATGCTACAAGTTCCCTATGGAAAACACTTTCTCAAGCAATGCAACCAGGTGGATTAATAGATGAATTAAGGAAGAACCTTTGTATGTTAGCTTCACGATTGGAAATCTACTTACCGTTCTGTGATGAAGTATTTAGAACCGTAGTCCCAAAAGTAGTTAACAGAAGGCAACCTGGAGTATTAGATGGACCCAACCCAAGTGCTCCAGTAAAAGGTGGTAAGAAATCAATCTTAACTAAGTTATGACAAAAGAACCCTGGAGAATGGTAAAGAACCGCTCTTGGGATAGATACAAGAAAATTATCACTGACTTCTTAGATTGGGATGCTGGTAGGCAATCCATAACCTGGGCCAAACATGTTAATCAGCTTCTCAGTCATGCCGAAGACAGTATACCTAAATATTATAACATCCAAATCGAAGCATTGTGTTACTACAATGCTTTCAGAAACTGGCCTATCAATAAGGCAACTATTTCAGGAGAATTGGATGATGAAAACTTATCAATACTAATTTCTAAATCTTATATAGAACAAATCGGTTATCTTACACCGGAAGGTTATTGGGATTTTAATTGGGAACAAGATAGGTTTGTAATTAATGGTATAACGTATAAGCCTTCTGGAGATACTCAGACTGCTCAGGCAAAGGATGAGGCTTTAGTTTTCATGATTATCCTAAAGAGAGACCGAGATACCAAAGTTGAATTTGTAGAATAAAAATAAAGTATATGGCAAAGATGTTAGTACTGAGGTGGACACCAATTACTACAAACAGTGGAATTTGGTTTGATAGTAATCTGGTTATCCTCAATGGTACCTCTGGAGTTCATATTGAAATGAAAGGTAATGGCAATGATGTAACGGCATTTCAATCGATGACCGGAAACAAATTTGTCACCTGCTTTCAAGATTACTTCGGGGATATCTGGGATAAAATAATACCTCATCCTGGTATAGGCCAGGTAATAAAGTTCCGTGTAAATAGGCTTCCTGATTATGCTTGCATACGGGGAGATATTGAGGACGGTGGAGATGTAGACCCCGAAAATCCGGATGTACCAATGAATGCCTTCTGTGGTTCAGAGGGAGAACCATTCAGAGATATCGATTCGGAATTCTTACTGGGTCGTCAACGTGCAGTAATTAATCCTTAAATTTTATAAAATATGTATGTAAGTAAGTATTATACCTGCGAAGAAATAGACCAGCGATTATTACAGGGTTACTATGATGACTTTGTTAAAGCTGGCTTTGGAGGAACCATAAATGAGTTCTGGGCCTTCGTACTTTCTATCAAGAATAAGGTAGATAAGAAAGAAGGATACGACTTATCGAAAAATGATTTTACCGATGAGTTGAAGGCTAAACTTGAGGGCATCGAAGAACATGCAAATTACATCACCAAAGTTTCTCAGCTTGAGAATGATTTGAAATATCAAACTGAGGAAGAAGTTAAACAGATGATTAGTGATTTGGTTGATGGTGCTGATGATGCCCTTGATACTCTTAAAGAGTTGGCAGAGGCATTGGGTAATGACCCCAACTTTGCAACTACTATCACTAATAAATTAACCGACCTTCGTACTGCTTTAACCGAAGAGGTTAATCGTGCTAAGGAAGCCGAAGCTGCTCTGGGTGCTGCAGTAGCTGCAGTTCAGGATAACCTAGAATATGGGTTAGACCAAATCAATAAGAAGATTGATACTGTTAAGGCAGACTTAAAAGCCGAAATCGACAGAGTTGAGAAGAAGGTAGATAAGAATGCTGAAGATATCAAAGACCTTGAAGATAAGGTAAATCAAGATAATGATGAACTTGAGAAAGAACTTAAGGACCTTATCCAAAAGGAAAAAGATGAACGTATTGCTGCCGATAATGAGATTAAGGAAAGTGTAAATGAACTTAAGACTCTACATATCAATGATAAGGCCGCACTCGAGGCAAAGATTGCCGAAGAAACTGCAAATCGTACAAATGCAGATACTGTACTGGATTCTAAGATTAACGAGGAAATCACTAATCGTCAGGCTGATACTTTAGCTCTTCAAGGTAAAATTGACCAAGAGAAGGTAGACCGTCATTCTGAGGACCAAGTTCTTCATAATGAAATCTCTAAAGAGGTAACAGACCGTACTAATGCAGACAATGCTCTTCAAGGTAAGATTGACCAGGAAGCTCAAGCACGTACTGCTGCAGACCAGGTATTACAGAACAATATAGATTCAGAGGCCACTACTCGTGCTGCTCAGGATTTAGTTCTCGAACACAAAATCGAGGATATAAAAGAGCAGGGTGTAGAAGACAAAGAACAATTGCTTAATGCTATTGCTGCCGAGGCTGCTGCTAGAGAAAAAGGTGATAAAGACCTTGATGCTAAGAAGGTAGATAAACGTGAAGGTTATTCTTTGACTAAGAACGACTTTACCGATATACTCAAAGCTAAACTTGATGGCATAGAAGAAAAGGCAAACTATATTACCCATCTCTCTCAGCTTATCAATGATGCCGGTTTCCAAACTGAAGAGGAAGTAAATGCGGCTATCCAAAAGATTATTGGTTCAGCACCTGAAGTACTTGATACTCTTAAGGAAATTGCTGATGCCCTTGGAAATGACCCCAACTTTGCAACTACTATCACTAGGAAGTTGGCTGCAATTACAGAACAGGTTAACCAAGAAATCGAAGACCGTATTGCAGGGGATGAGGCAAACAGTGCTGAAGTAGCTGCTGAAGTTCAAGCTCGTAAGGATGCAGATACTGCCCTTGAAACTAAACTGAAAGAATACGTAGACAATAAGTCTGCTACTGGAGATGCTGCACTCGGGGTTGTAAGGGATAACCTTAATAAGGAAATCCAAGACCGTAAAGATGCCGATGCAGTAATTCAGGCTAACTTGGATAAGGAGATTGCCGAAAGAAAGACTGCTGATGAAGCATATACTCAAAGTCTGGCTAATGTTAACCAGCGTATCTCAGACTTGGCTTTGAGTATGCAAGAGTCTATCAATACCTTGCGTAATGAGCTTACCGAGCAGGTAAATGCCAATACTACGGCAATCGCTACTAACCAACATAATATCGAAAGAAATTCAGAGGCAATCACAAATTTAACTAAGACTGTAGGGGATAACTACAAGGAAGTTAAGGATATGATTAACGAGGAAATCGTTGACCGTACCAATGCTGATAGTGCCTTGAGTTCTCGTATCGATACCCTTAATATCGACCTTAACACTGAAAGAGTAGAAAGGACTGCTGCTGACCAGGTTCTCCAAGTAAACCTTGATAAAGAAGTAGCAGACCGTACTGCAGCTGATAAAGCCTTGAGTACTGAGTTCACTGCTAAGTTGGATAATACTAAGCAGGCTTTGGAATCCGAGGTGGCTAATCTTAACACTAAGCTTGAACAAGAAAAGGAAAATCGTATTGCCGGTGATAATGCTTTGGGAGTTCGTATTGATTCTCTAGAGGCAGGTAATACCGATGCTATGAATGAATTAAAAGCAAAGGTAAATGCTAATACTACTGCTATTAATGCAGAGAAAGACCGAGCAATTGCCAAAGAGACTTCACTTGAGGCAAAGATTGATACCAACCTTCAGAATCACAAGGATGACATGGCTGGTATTAACCAGGGTATCCTTACCGAAAAGAATGACCGCTTAGCTGGTGATACTGCATTACAGAATAACATCGATAAGGAAGCTACAGAACGTGCTAACCAAGATACCCTTATTAATAATGCTATTGCTCAAGAGAAGGCAGATAGAATTGCTGCTGACCAAGCCTTAGATTCTAAGAAGGTAGATAAGGTAGACGGTAAAGTACTTTCTTCAAATGACTTCACTGACTTGCTATATGCCAAGTTGGATGGCATCGAAGAACATGCAAATTATATCACTAAGGTATCTGAATTGTTGAATGATTCGGATTTCCAAAATTCTGAACAAGTAGAGGCAGCAATTCAAAAAATTATTGGCTCTGCTCCAGAAGTACTTGACACTTTGGCAGAGATTGCTAAGGCTCTTGGAGATGACCCCAACTTTGCAGCAACTATGACTGCTAAGCTTACTGAGTTGGAGAATAAGCTTGAAGCTGAAAAGAATCTGCGTGAACAAGGGGATAATACTCTGCAACAGACTTTCACTAACTTAAGTAATACTCTTACTACTACGGTAAATGAGTTGAGAACTTTCGTAACTGAAACTCGTACGGAGCTGTTAACTTCCTTGAATGCTACCAATGCTCTGGTAACTCAGAATGCTGCTAATATTCAACGTAACCTGGAATTAATCCAGGGTATTCAAGATAATATCAATGGTAACTATACGGCCATTACGGATCTGTTAAATAACGAAATTGCTGCTCGTAAAGCTGAAGATATTCGGTTGGAAGCAAAGATTGATCAGAATACTTCTGACCTTAATACAGAAAGTGAAGAAAGAAAGGCCGCAGATAAAGTTCTCCAGGATAACATCGATGCAGAAGAAGCTGCCCGTATTGCTGCCGATACAGCTTTGGGTAAACGTATCGATAAAGAAATTCAGGACAGAACCGATGCTGATACTACCTTAGATAATAAATTCACTAACATTACCGATGACCATGAAGAAAGACTGGTAGCTGAAGAAGGTACTTCTGATGCTTTGCCTGATACCATGGTTACCGATGTTAGTACTGTAACCCGAACAGGTACTCAGCTTTCTTTCAAAGTAAAGACTTCAACCAAGGATAAGGCAAATAACCAATATGGTGAAGAAGTAGAAGCTACCAAGAATTTACTTCCGGTAACTCAAACTCTTGCTGGAGTTATGTCTGCTGCAGACAAGGTTAAGTTAGATGGGTTAGACCCAAATTCTTTAACTGATATCTCTGCAGCTTCTGATGCTAATAAGGTAACAGTAACCGTAACTAAGGATAACGGTTTGAATGCCGATACCACAGAAACCTTCGATTTGCCTCAGGCATCTGCTACTAAGGCCGGTACTATGACTGCGAAAGATAAGGTAGAATTGGATAGAATCTCTACTGCTAACTTTGCCCTTGGTGCAGTAACACCTAATGAAACCACAGTAGGTATAGCTGCAACTAAGACCGTAGTTGAAGATGGTACAGTAGAACAGAATCCTATTACATTGCCTGCCTCTACTGCAGAAAAGGCCGGTGTACAAACTGCAGCAGATAAGAAGCTGTTTGATTCTATACCAGATAATATTATTATCTTATCTGATGATAAACCAGTTGAGGTAGGTCAACAAAGCAGTCATGTTACTTTAACTCATAATTTCTCTTCTAAAAAAGAAGAGGGTATTTATACTCATGAGCCTGAAGATTATAAGACTACTCATATCCCAGCAGCTACTACAGAGAAAGCTGGTGTAATGACCGCCCAAGATAAAGTTAATCTGGATGAGACATTACCCAATGCTATTGCTCAAGAGGTTCAGGACCGTAAAGATGCTATCGAAGCTTTGGACGGTAAATCAGAAGCCGCTCTTGCTCAAGAAGTAGCTGATAGAAAAGCTGCAGATACTGCTTTAGATACCAAGTTTACTAAAGCTGTAAACGATGAAGCAACTGCTCGTAATTCTGCTGATACTGCATTGGGTGCAAGGATTGGTAAAGAGATTGCCGATAGAACTGCGGCAGATACTGCCCTTGAAACTAAGTTGCAGAATAATATTAATACTCTAGAAGCTAAACATGATGCTTTCGTAGCAACCAAGGGTCAAGCTGGTGGATTTGCTCCATTGGATGAAAGTGGCTTAGTACCTGCTAACCATTTGCCTTCATATGTAGACGATGTAATCGAGGTATATGCTACCTATGAAGTAAGCTCCACTGGAGGTCTTACTAATGTTCAATTGTATACCGATGCAGGTCACCAAACTCCCGTAGTTGGAGAATCTGGTAAGATTTATATAAATGTTGCCGATGGTGAACCTCCATACCAATTCCGTTGGTCAGGTACTAAATTCGTAGACAGTAATACTTCGTCTCTTATCATTGGGGAAATTGCAGGTACTGCTTTCGAAGGTAGTAGAGGTAAGCATCTTGAGGATGTGGTATCTAGCATGCCTAAAAATTTAATTAGTAAGGTTTCAATAGCTACCAGAAATAAGCGTAATATTATTATCTTATGTAACTATTCTGCTACGGATGGTCAAGGGCATTACATTGATAAACCCGATGGGATGGTAATCCCTCTAACCCCAGCCACTACTCAAGAAGCTGGTCTGATGGATGCCGATAGTGTAATAAAGCTTAATCAAACCTTACCAGATGCTATTGAAGCTGAACAAGAGGCCCGTATTGCAAAAGATAATGCTCATGATACCTTTAATAGTTCTCTTCCAGGAATTATTCTTACTGGATTCACTCTTACCCATAATTCAACTAATGTAAGAGCTACTCTTAATAATAAAACTAAGAGTGCAGATGGTAAGACTTATGAAGGTGCTACAGATTTAATTAGAGATATACTTGCAGCAACTAAGACTACTGCAGGTGTAATGACTGCAGCAGATAAGACTAACTTGGATAATACCGTACAGGGGTTGGCAAATGAGATTACCAATAGAACTAATGCCATCAATGCTCTTCGTACAGAATTAAAAACCTATATTGATAATCAAATCTCCGATACAGGTTCAGATGTAACTGCATTGGAAACTAAGGTAAATAACCATATTGCCAATAAATCTAATCCTCATGGAGTTACCAAATCCCAGGTTGGTTTGGGTAATGCTTCCAATACTTCGGATACAAATAAGCCAGTATCTACTGCTCAGGCTGCTGCTATTGCCGATGCTAAGGCTGCAGGTACTGCTGCTCAAACTTCTATCAATAACCATGCAGGTAGAAAGGATAATCCTCACGTAGTAACTAGAGCTCAATTGAGTTTGGCAACTACCGACCAGGTAGTATTTGCTAAGACTACTGCTCCTTCCGGTTTCTTCAAAGAGTCTTCAGATGTTCGACTCAAATCTAATATTAAGGATTTGAATCATACTCTGGAACAGATTTGCCAGATACCAACTAAGTCATTCGAAATGCTTGGTAAAGAGGACGAGGGAACTATTGCTCAGAATCTTGAGGGATTGGGATTTGGTAAATATGTAGAGGAAGTTCCAGTAGAGAAATCTACAGTACCTAATCCAGAGGAATTCGAAACTTTGGAAATCAATGGGGAAGAGTATGTACTCGTAAAACAAGTTAAATATCACAAGATGTCAACTTTGGCAATTGAAGGTATTAAACTTCTCTACGATGAGATTAAGGCTTTGAAGGCTGAGATTCAAGAACTTAAAAATAAATAATCATGGGAGAGATAGCAACCTGGAGTGCTGTCAAAACTAAAGTAGGCCTTGGTAAGACAGGAAATGACTGCCCTACCAAGGCTGAATTGTTAGCACTCTCCTCGACAGGAACCGGGGAGAATTATGTGGGGTTGGAACTATCCAATGCCAGTTCCTATGGAAATAATGAATGTGTCAAACTCGAAGATATTCATAAGGTAACTTGGAAATATACTTTTACTCTTTGGACAGATACTTTGAATTTCTCGGCTTTAGGCGGAAAACCTACTAATGAGAAGCCTTGGTTTGGGGCTACTTCTACTAGAACTAAATATTTGGATGGTGTAGCTACTAGTACTGTAGAGAGTGTTGCATATAGTCATTCGGGCAGACCTTCTTGGGTAACTTGGGCAGACGATACAGGTTGGAGAGCTACCGAGAATCTTGAGTTAACTGCCAGGTCTAAAACTGACGGTACTCTCATACAACAAGGTTCAGGTAAAACCCATACTATCAAATGGTATCAGGAAGCAGCCTCTCAATCTTGGAGTTATGGTTGGAGTGTATCACCTACCTCTATGTCATTTGGGGCTACAGGAGGTACTAAAACCTTTACCGTTACTTCTTACAAGCAAGAATTAAGAAATGGGCATAATTATGGTAACCAAATAGCTTTAACTTATACTAGAGCCAACTCTGGTAGCGTATCTGGAAGCGGTACTTCTGTAACTATGGGTAATAATACCTCTACCAGTACACGAAGTGGTACGGTAACCTTAACCCAAGCTGAAACAGGGAAGAAGTTAACCCTATCTTGTTCTCAGTCGGCAGGTTATAGAACCTATAGTGAAATCACTGCAAGTGGAGGAAGTGTATCCGATATACCTGCAAGCGGAGGAAGTAGAAGTTCATTCTCAAGTATGCCAACTTATTCTCAGACTTGGGGATGGAATGGTTCTACAACTGGAGGAGGCACAATTACAAGCGGTGCTAGCATTAGCTATGGTACTGCAGTTAGTGCAGGTTCTTTGGGAACTACGGTTAAATCTAGAACCCAGGTAGGAACCCTTACTGGTACCTTATCACTAAATGGTAAAACCAAATCTGTAAGTGTACCAGTATACCAGGCAGCAAATGAATTTACTGGGTATACTTATGGCTCTTGGAGTGTAAGCTTAACTGCAAGTTCTTATACTATCAATAATACTGGAGGTAGTGTAACTTTGTACCCCAGTGCTAGTAGACCAAGATATGCGAATTATACTTCGGGTTCAAATACAAGGGATGGCTCTGATAGTGCTACTCCAAGTTTAAGTACCAATGATACCTCAGGATTTAGTCTATCAGGTACTACACTTAGTGCTTCTGAGAATACCAGTACAAGTAGTAGGTCTATTAGAGTTACTGCTTCTTATGGAGGGGCTTCTGATTATGTGGATATCACTCAGGGAGGTGCAAGTGTATTTTATAATTATTATTTTAATTGGGGGAATTCCCCTGGAAGTCAGACTTCTAAATCTACTACCCATCCTGCTTTGGGAAAAACCGAAGAGATTCCATTCATCTCTTATAAAAAGAAAGTGATAAATGGTACAGAAACCTCTGATATATATCTGGTAGGAGCAAGTCTAAATGTACCGAGTTGGACTATTGTTAATATAGTAGATAATTGGCTCTCAGTTAAAACTTATGAGAACACTGCTGAATCCTCAAGGTCTGCTACAGTAACGGTAACTCAATCAGAATCCGGTAAGGAGATAACACTTAATATTAACCAGAGTGCTGCAACTATAACCTATGAGTATGTATTCGAAATTGCATAGGTTTAATTACAACACTAGAACATTACTACCGATGTAGTGAATATAATTAATGAGGTTACTATGCAGAAACATAATGCCTTGAATATACTTAACAATCGACCAAAGTTTGAGGCAATTGTTTCTGAATGCGATAACATTCTCAATTCAATTAACCAATCACCTTCTGCTCCAAGTAAACCTGCTCCAGGGTTTGAGTAGTTCCGTCAATACATGGACCAACGAATTTCTACTCAAGAGGCTCTGTTACAAAGGATTGCTCAGGAGCTGGGATTGGATAAACCTAAACAACAGTAAGAATTATGCCAAGTAAGTCGGTTAATATTACACTATCGACTCCAGTTGGCCCTCTAGAAATATACGTAGATAAACGAGAACAAGCTCGTGCAGAAAGGTTGATTGCCAAAACTCCAAGTATCTTAACTAAGGGTTATGCGAAAGGTACAGAAAAGTTTGGCAATCAACTTCTTCGTATAGTAAGACGAAGTTTGAATACGGGTGTTCCCCCAAGAGGTTCAGGAGTATCATGGCCACCACATGCTCCTGGTACCCTAAAGAAATATGGGGACCATACCATGTTAAATCTTACGGGGCAATATGCTCGTTCAGTTACTTTGGTAAAAGGTAAGAAAAGAACTTTCGTCGGATTGCCAATTGGAATCAAGAAGATTACCTATACGGGTAAGACTTCAAGAAAGACTTTGAATCAGATAGCTATCATGTTAGAGTATGGTAGTAGAGATGGTAATTTACCACCTCGTCCTCTTTGGAATCCTGCATTTAAGGCTGCTGGTGGAAAAGCTGCCTTACAAAAGGAAATACGTAATGAAGTTAGAAAAGAAATAAGGAGGATTATATAATGGCAGTAGATTTTGAAATATCTTCACTATCAGGAACTGGTACTGCTACCATTCGTGTAAAACCGAAAGCAGTAAATACAGAACAAACCTTAAAAGAGCAGGTTCTCAAGGTAGTAGTTCAGGGTGTAGAAAGGGAAGTAACTCTGGTACAAAAGGCCGCTCCTAAAATAGTAGAGACCTGGGGAACTTATTTTAGTATCACTCCAGAAACTACTTCCCATACTTTCGATGGTACTAAAAGGGGTGAGACCCTAGAAATAGGTGTATACAGTTACCAACAGAAGTTTATCAATAATAAGCCTCAAGATGAATATCGTGCTGTAGATTGGAAAGTTGAAAGCTCCTCAGATTGGTTAGAGGTAACCCAAGAAATTGGAGAAGCTAATGCCGCAGGTAAGCTTACTATCAAAACTAAATCTACTAATCAAGAACATAACCCCAGTAACTATGACCCCTTGGAAAGAACTGCTATAGTTAAGATTATCTTACAGCAAGAACCTAACACTGAGATAGTTTTAAATATAACTCAATCTCCAGGTACTAGAACTACTAAGTATGGCTTTGAACCAACCCCGAATATACCATTCCCAAATCTTGGTCAAAATACTAGTACTGCTCAGATTAGTAATGTAAAGGGTTATCAGTACTACCTTATCAACGGTATTCAAGTTGCTAAATTTATAAAACAATTTAAGATAACCGATATAAGTAAGACAATAGAGGGTCAATTCCCTGGAGGTATTGGTTCTGAACCAATACCCTTTAAAGTATGGCTTACCGATTATCCTTCAAATATTGCTACTCAATGGGTTAGTGAATTAAATTGTGTTGGTCATTTACAAACCATAATGAGTGGTTTTGGAGGTATTCAGGTAATTTATAATGGGTATATTAATGACAATGGCAATCAAAGTGTTCAATTAAATATTAGATTAGGACTTTAATGGTAAACTCAGAAGAAATAGTAGAAAGAACTTTTTATATCTCTCTACTTAGTACAATGTTGGAAATGGGTCTTACCTTAAACCCAGAAGACTTCTTACCTTTGTCTCAAGAAAACGAAAAAAGATTTCAAGAGGCAATCAAAGGTATGAAGAAGTTTATACCACTTTTTGGTATAGGGAATAATCAAGTAAAAGGCCCAAAGACTCTCCCAAGAATAACCATAGAACTACAGGGTTATTATGCTGGAGATATTGGTGTGAATAAATACATCATTGGTGATAAACTTGAGGATGGTAATTACCAAGCTTCGGAGTTTCCTTATGAAACTAAAGATATTACCATAGATGTACATCTAGTTTCTCAAACACAAGCAGATATGAGATTGCTACATACAATCTTATATACTGGCTTACCTGCTAGAGGATACGTGAGACCATACTTCAATGACTTAGAGGAATGGGAAAAGGGCAGGCTTGCTCCCACCGGAAACCTATTCATTGAAATTGGTAATTATTATGACCATCCCGATGTAGAGCATGGTATACTTGAGAAGGTATACACCTATGTATGTAAGGACGGTATTCTTCCAGAAAAAGCTTTGGGAGAAGGTACTCTTACACCTATCAAGGATATATCGGTTCTTATTGGATTGTTAGAACAAAACGAAAATGAGATGCTAGAGTTAAAAGTACCTAAGGTATAGGTACAATACTCTAGGGTATAAATTAAACGAGTAATTAACTTTAATCACAATAGAATTATGCCAACTTCACCTCATGTTGATTTTAAGTTTAAGAACAACAATGTTCTTCAAACTACTCCCATGTTAGGAGTTTCTTGTGTATTGGCTAGAACTACTAAAGGTCCATACGATGACCCTTCAGAAATCATCTCTACATTCTCTCAGTTCCAAAGAATCTATGGTTCTGAAATTGTACCCGATGGTTCTGTATCAAATATCGAAAAGGCTTTGCAAGGTGGTTCTAAGCTTCGTGTTATTCGAGTACTTGGCAAAGGAGCTACTCAAGGTACAGTAACTGCTTCTCCGGCTGCGGCAAGAAAAGCTAAAGATTCAGAAGATGGGATTTCAGTTGCTTCTGCTGTACCCGACTCGGCTAAACCTTCTGCTCTGATTACTTTCAAATCAGGTAGTACTACTTATAGTTTTGGATTAGTAACCAAGGGATATGGAGATCCCATTGGTAGTGCAGATACTTTCCAGGTTGGTTTTTATAAGCAAGCTAATACCTTGTATTATAAAATATATTCAGCTAATGGGCAAGTACTTGAACAGGGACCAGTAATAACCTACAAAACTGCCGATGGTAACAATAATACTTCGGTAGATTACCTTGCTCTTAGTGCATTTGCTAAGAACTCGGAATATATTAAGCCGGTAATTACTGCAGGTTCCTCTTTTGAAAACCTAATTAAGTGGCTTACCGATGATATTGATGGTACTAAGAATGCTATCACTATTACCGTGGGAGATGCTGCACCCTCCGAAACAGAGAAACTGTTTAATGGTACTATCGGTAGTGCAGGTTCCACTCCAACTGCCGAAGAATGGATTACTTCCTTGGATTTGGTAAAAGATTACACCGACTTCTACCAATTATTTATTTCACATATCTCTCAACACCTTACTACCGATTCAGATGTACTCAAGGTATATAGGGCTGCTGCATATATGGCAAAGGAATTGATGGAATGGGTACTGTATATCGAAGTTCCCAAACATTTAACCCATTATACTCAAGGTACTCAGGCAAGAGCTTACAAAGCTCAGGTAACTTGGGTACAGACTTGCCTTGGTACTGTAGGTAACTCTAAGTACATTGCCTACTTTGGTGGTGGACTTAAGTACTACAACGAAAACGGTAATCTTCAGGATTCCGATGTAGTGGGTACTATTGTTGGTTTGGGAGATGCCTCTGCTACTCAATATGGTCCTTGGAAATCTTTTGCTGGTATGAACCGAGGGGTTATTGGAGATGCAGTTGGTCCAGTATGCCCCAACTATGGTTCTCCTTCTCGATATAACGAACTGAACACTCTTGCTCAGAATTATGTCAATGAGATGGTAATCAAAGATACTCCAGATGCAGGTAAGCAAACCATGCTATGGCATTGCTTCTCTTCTCAAGTGAAACAGGATTCTGAAAGATTCCTTTCAATCGTAAGACTGAACCTTTACCTGAAGAAGTTCCTTCGCCCGGTACTCAACAAATATATCGAAGAACCAAACGTTTGGAGTACTTGGAAGAGAATCTGGTTGGAAGTTAAACCTACACTTGACTCTTTGGTAGACGAAGATGCCATGACCGAGTATACCTGGATGGGTGACCAAGATGCAACTTCTTGGGATGACCTTTCAATTAATACCGAGGCAGATGCCCGTCAAGGTAAGTACCGTGCTATTCTTAAGTATAAGGATGTAGTTCCTATGCAAGAAGTAACTATGGAGATTGTAATTGATGCGGCATCCAAATCTGTATCAATCGTAGAAACAAGTAATAACCTATAAACATATAACGATGGGAGCAAAAGTAAAAAACCCACGGAAGAAATTCTTGTGGAGCATCATGTTCCCCAAACACCCTATCAATACTTATCTGTTTCAAAGTTGTACTTTGCCGGATATTGAGATTGACCAGGTTGCTCATGGGGACGTCAATAGAGACGTTAAAACTGCAGGTAGGGTTACTATAGGTAATCTTATTGTAGAGAAACTTATGACTACTGCAGGTTCCGATACATGGCTTCATGATTGGCTATACTCTTGCCAGGACCACATAGTTGGTGGTGGTTTAGTACCAAGCCAATACTGGGAAACGGCAATTGTAAACGAACTTGCCGAAGATGGAGTCTCAGTTCTTAATACCCATGTCTTCGAAGAGGTATGGCCATGTAAGATTACCGGCTTAGACTTGGACAGAATGGCTTCAGAGAATACCATTGAGTCCATAGAGTTCTCAGTTGGTACTGCAGATAAATACTAATTCCTTAGTCTATTTTCACTAAGATTCGGTGGAGGGGTGGGATTCCTGTGATAGGAGCTCACCCCTTTCTTGTTGTTATAAGGAGTACTATGAACATATGTAAACATTAAAAATAACAGTTATGGAATTTAGAACATTTAGATTTACCGGACCCTCTGGTTACGAATATGAAATCAGAGAACAGAATGGTGCTGATGAGGATATCCTCAGTAACCTTTCAGACATGAAGACTTTGATGAACCTTACCAAGTTCATTGCAGCAATTGTAATTAGAACTACGGCTACACCCAATGGGAAATTAACCATAGATGATGCCCTTAACTTACCGGTTAATGACCGCTATGCTATTATCTTTAATTCTCGTATCTTCTCTTTGGGGGATGAGGTAGAATTTGAATATGATTGGGGCAAAGAGAATGGAGGTAAAGTTACTTATGGCCAAGACCTTCATGAGTTCCTTTTCGATTACGGTACTGCTCCAACTGAGGATGATTTGAATCAAAAGCCCGATGCTATCCCTTACTATCCAGAAGGGGTTAGATTGATAAACCATGAATACACTCTTTCATCTGGCAAGAGAATTAAATTCGATTGTATGACTGGTAAGGGAGAACAAGAGTTCATGAAGTTGCCATTGGATAAGCAAACTAAGAATGCTCCTCTTCTTTGTCGGAACCTTTACTTAGAGGTTGATGGTAGTTGGGAAAAGGTAGAAAACTTTACCCCATTTACTGCAAAGGATATGGCTGAGATGAGAAAGCATATCTTATCTATGGACCCTATCTTCAAAGGTGAATCCCATATCACTAATCCAACCACCGGAGAAGAAAGAACTTATCCTATAGTTTGGGCACCGAATTTTTTCTACCTGACGGAAGAGTAATGTTAGAGAGTGATTTTGTTTATATCACCAGAGCCGAGATAGCCTTAGACTATTTCGGCTTTTTACGTCTTCCGTATCGAATAAGGAAAATATTCAAGGAAATGGCCGAGCAATATTATAAACAATTAAAGAAAAGAAAATAAATTATGAATACCAGTAGGAGTATAGTAGAGGTCGGTGTTGCCATGGTTTTAAAAGACCGATTCTCTCAAGAAGCTGGCAAGATATCTGGGTCATTCAGAACAATGATGAATGATATGAATACCTGGAATAGAGGTATACAGATGTCAGCTTCCAATACAATGGACTTCGGAATGCAGCTCGTAGGGGGAATGGCAAGGGCCTATAAATACTCTGCGGGTGTTCAGAATGAAGTTTGGACTGCTTCGAAAATTGCTGGTGCTACCATTGCAGAACAAAGGGAGATGTTACAATTGGCAAAGGATGTCAATGAGATAACTCCTCTTACGGCTTCGGATGTTGCATCAGGACAAAGATACCTGGCTATGGCGGGTAATAAATTCGATGCTATTAAAGAGATGATTGGGCCAGCATCTAAGCTGGCTTCAATCTTTACAATGCCAGTGGGACAGAAAGGTGGTGTAGCTGACTTGATGACCAATATCATGTCAATGTACCAAATCCCAATGGGAGAAGCCGCTAGAGTAACCGATGACTTATATACTGCAGTTACTAATGCAAATATATCTTTAACAGACTTAGCCCAGTCCATATCTTATGCAGGAGCAGATATGGCAACTGCTGGAGTAGACCTTCGGCAAACGGCTGCTGCCATCGGTGTATTGGGAGATATGGGTATACAGGGTTCTATGGCAGGTACCTCACTGGCTAATATGATTCGTTACTTACAACTATCCCTTGTTAACCAAAAAAAGAAAGGCTATAACGCTTTAGCAGACCTGGGCTTAAGTCCCGATGAATTCTTCGATGCTCAGGGTAATCTTATAGACCTTTATACTATCTATCAGAAGTTTGCTAAGGCTGCAGTAGATTTACCTTCACGAATTGAAACACCAACTTTCTTCAATATCTTTGGAGTTCGTGGTAATCGTGGTATGCTCCCCGTACTTAGGGATATTGCTTCTGGTAGAGATAAGATGGGTAAGATACTTGCTACTTATGACCAAAACATTGGGGCAGTAAATCGACTCAATGAAGAACGTCTTAAAACCGATGCAGGTGTAATTGACCAATTCGAATCAAGTATAGAGAACTTAACAGTTACCGCAGGTGCAGCTTTGGGTAGAATCTTTACCCCAGTACTAAATGTGGGTAACTCTATAATCAAAGTAATTAATTCTATTTCAGAAACTTGGGTTGGAGGTTTTGGTCTTAGGGTAGGAGCTACTGCAGTAGTAGTAGGTACTATTGTTGCAGGATTTAATACTGTAAGAGGTATTATTAGGTCTGTTGGGTATTTACAAACTATTGCTACTGCTTCTACTGAAGGTATGTCTGCTGCAGCAATAAAAACTAATACTCAGTTTGCCATTATGGAAGCACACATGGTAAGGATGGTTAACCTTATGAGAACCATGGTTCAACTCCAAATGATGTCAAGCGGTATCGGTATGAATTCTGCTGGTAGATTTTATAACACTAAAACCGGAAGATATGTTAAGACACCAAATCCTGGAGTACCATTAGCAACTACTATGGCGGGTAATTTAGCTGGAGGGGCTTTAGCTGGAGCAGGTGCCCAAGTTGGTAGTCAAGTGGCTAGGCAAGGTGCTATAAAAGGTTTAACCTCTATAGGTGGTAGACTTATGGGATTACTCGGTGGACCCTGGGGATTAGCAATTACTGTAGGTCTTCCTTTATTAATTGAGGGTATTAGTTACCTTAGTAATTCAGTAGATAGGAATACTGAAGCTCAGAATAAAGAGAAAGAAGACCCAACTACCATTAGAGCCCAGAATGAAGAGAGATTTATTAATGCTGTTAGATTAGCTATCAAGGAAGGCATGAGAGATTCTCGTATCAATATCTCAGTAGATGGTCAAGCAGTTGGAGATTATGCTCCAGGTTCTCAACAAGATTTTACTGGAGCTGCATTTGTAATGGGAATATAAAACTAAAACACTATGGCTAGAGTATTAAATAAAGCAGCAGGTAAGGTTGTTGAAAAGTACAATGACCTTACAAGAGATACAGCAGGTGTTCTTACGGGTCCATTAAATAAACTATGGAGAGCTCGTATATTACTCAATCGAACTCTTTCTACTCTTCCCAAAGATGATGCTCAAAAGGGTAAACTCTATACTCCCAATGGAGTAATCGGAGAAGCTCAAATATCGTCTAAGAACCCTATTCTAAACAAACAACTCCAGGCTAAATGGAGAATGGAATTACAATTCCCGAGATTAGAGGAGAGTGAGGGAGTAGACCCAGCAAAGGGGAATAAGAATACTACTAATTACAGAAACTTCGAGGCTAAAGCAGATGTTATATATCAGAATGAAGTAAGGATATATAACATGACTGTTAACCCCACTCAATACATTACCTTACAGAATAGACCTCCAGAAATAGATTTTAGAGGAGAAACCACATGGGCCACCATTAAATCAATGGGTCGCAATGTACCCATGTATCACTTTACTGGAGCTGAAGACATTATTCAATTCAATGTGTCTTGGTACTGTAATGACCCAGAAAATCCCGAGGAGGTAATCAATAAATGTAGGTTATTAGAGGCATGGTCTAAATCTAATGGTTACCAGGCTGCTCCTCCGATTGTTAAGATTGAGTGGGGGGATTCCGGTATATTTGATAATCACAACTACATTCTTACTTCAGCAACTTATACTCTGAAGAACTTCCAGAATGGTTATAGAGTAAGGGTACCCGGAAAGCCAGCTACTTTTGGTAATGGTAGGTTATTGCCTGCAGCAGCAACTCAAGAATTGATTTTCAAGAGAGTAAGTGCATATAACTTATCCTATGGAGATTTTATAAATTCCGATTCACTTAAAAAGACAGGAGGTATTAAATATGATTGATGTTAACCAATACCTAAAGGGAGCTAGCCCATACAATAATGCCTATGCTCTGAAGTATAACGATGGGGATTATTCCTTAGAGGCTAAACCTCCAATAGTACCAGAATCCCCTAACGATATTCAACATACTGTTAAAGATGGGGAAACCCTACAAAATATTGCTTTCAGGTATTATGGTGATTCTGGTAAGTGGTACATCATAGCTGAAGCTAATAAGATACTGAATCCTTTTAAGGAATTAGAAATGGGAACCCTAATAAGAATACCGACTTATGGCAGCTAAACAGAAACCTATATTATATAATGGAATGGGTCAACCTTATTTGGCCCTTTTCAATTTTGGAGGTATGCCTATAATGAATCCCATTACAGGTATACCCCTTGGAGCGTATATAAGTACCTGGAGTTATAGATATGATGAAGAAAAAGAAAACTTGGCTACCATTACTTTCGATACGGGTAATCCTGATACTGTAGATATTGCCGAGATTCAAGAGAACCAAAACATTTGTCTTCAATGGGGATATATATACCCTGATGGCCAATTTATATCTGGGCCCATAAAAATAATTAAGGTAAGGGAATTCGAAGCCGTATTTGATTCTACAGGTACTCATGTAACTATTAAGTGCATTGATTCTTCGGGAGATTTAAGATATCAACCTGCTTATGTTCATTCGGACATGGAGGGTTATAAATTATCTACCTATTTAGACAATGGCTGTGGGAATGCTACTGGTGTAATCATAGAAATATTTCAGTAATGGAACAACAGATAATAAGTAATAAAGTATACGAGTCACTACAGGTACCCACAGAGAATACCCGTACTACTACTGGTAAAGTACTCTATGCTAACAAATACAGTGGAGTAGCAGAAGTAGCTATGCCAGAAGACTTGAAAGCTTTAATTGATAGTGACTTTGGATTAGTGGGCAAGAACGTCTTAGTTCAATTAGAACAGAAGATGAAAGGGTATACTAATGGGCCATGGTATGTGGATTCAAGGGATGGTGTTATCTATATACATAATCGGAAATTCCATGAAGAACCGGTATGTACTTATACATATCAAGGAGAGAATGGGGAAGTACTTAGAGTATCTTTTGCTACTCAGAAAATAACTAAAAGAGTTAAAGCAGTATTAGCTCCATCTCTAGACCCAGATAGTAAAGATTTATCGGTATTATCAACTAATATAAATGAGCCAGAGGATAAACCGCCGTTAGCTTTAAGACCTCCTGTGGCTCAGGTAGATAACCTTATGGTGTCTAATATTACTGGCAATGGGTTTGAAGATTATAGAAGTCATCCTACTACACCAACTGAGGTAATGGATGCTTGGGACACTCAGCTTCAGTATAACATGGAAAAAACTGCAGAATATAAAAAGAGAGTAGAAGAATATGAAGCAGTGGGTCCAGTAGGTGCTTATGAAGCAGGTAAGCAAAGGAGATTTGATGAAATGTCTACCGAAGAAGTACGAGCTACCATTAATCAAGCAGCCAACGAGTTACCTGATGATAAGAAGAATGCCCTTAAGCAAGTACTAAAAAATTCTAAAAATGGTAAAGAGTTAGAAGCTAATCTTAAGAAGCTATTAGAATGCGAAATGTATCTTTTCGAAGACGAAGATGGTATGGAGTTTATGGTAGAGGAATATGTAGACCCATTAGACTATGACCCAGAGGGTTATACCTCTAAACAGGCCGGAGCAGGTATAGCTTCTGGTATCAATTTCCAAAGGGGAGTACTACCTGCATCAGAAAGAGGGTTCGAAGCTTTAAATAAAGACCCCTATACTGAAGTACTATCTGGTATGGAGATTGATACTAATAAACACTATGGCCAAGGTCAATATGGTAAGAAGGTTAAGGTAAGACATATGAAAAGGGTAAACCTTAAAGTTCCGATTTATAAACTCTACCATAACCTATTCAGTAGATATGGTGGAGCTGATAAGTATGCTTGGGCAGCTAATGCCAATGCCAATGGTGGTTTAAAGCAAACTGAGAAAAGATTAGTATGTCAACTTCAGGTAGTGGGTAGACCTATGCTAGCAACTTCCCAAATAATCCGAATAGATAATGTAGGGAAACGTTGGTCAGGGCTTTGGTATATAAAACAATGTACTCATTCTATGGATGCCGGTCAAGGGTATATAACTAATATGGAATTAGTAAAGAACAATTCCAAGTCTGGCTCTGTAACTTCTAAAACTGATTTATCTACTCAAAACATCGTAGCTAATGATGCTAAAGCTAATGCTAAAACTAAAAAGGGGCAAGATAAAAAAGCTTTAAGTACTTCTCAGAATCTTAATCTTAACTTTACTTATAATGAGAAGGTATATTACAATGAGCATTTCTTGAATGATAAGGGGGACATAATCGATATCAAGGGTCAAGCTGAGTTTATTCGAAAGAAGGCTTATTATACTGAAGTAAATGCTGATAATCCCCAAGCCTTGGCAGAGGGTATAGTGTTATCTACAGGTAATACAGTTACCTCTAAGGGTAAGTTAATTCCTGGTAAGATATCAGTTAAACAAATCCAAGTGCCTGAAGATTATGGGGTTAAGTTTAATTATATGGCCATAGCTAATCGAGTATATCGAGACATAGCTAAAAGGCATAAGCGAATAGCAAGTCAAATCTATGTAGAAAAATAAGGGTATGAGTTACGAAACAGCAAAGATAATAACCGACGAAGGCTTAGAGGGTCTTGGTCGGTATTACTCTGTTTATCGTGGCATTGTTATTGATAATAACGATGTAGAGAAACATATGAACAGGGTAAAGGTATGTGTTCCAGAGGTAATGGGTGGAGTATTTGCTTGGGCATATCCTAAAGGACAACATGGTTCAATTAGTTCTGGTTTCAAATTCTTAGCCCCTAAAGTGGGAGATACGGTATTTGTTACTTTTGAATTTGGGGACCCAACTAAACCTCTCTGGGAATACCATGGTTGGGGAATGAGTCAAATACCCCAACCTCTGGATGGTCCCAATAAAATGGGGATAGTTACTCCCGAAGGAAACTTAATAGTAATAAATGATGATAACGGAGAACTCAATTTACATTTCAATGGACCTGTAAATGTTCGTTCGGAGAAAGAGATAGTAATAAATGCCGAAGGGGATATCAATGTATCTTCTGGTGATTCCGTGATACTTAATACTGGAGAAAATGGCGGAGTAATCAATATTTTTCAATTAACCGAAAAATTAAACCAAACCATTAAAGAACTAGAACAACTTCGTAGTATGTTCAATTCTCATGTACACTCAGGTGTAACTACTGGACCAGGTTCTTCGGGTCCAACTTTAACTCAAGTAATTAAACCTTTCTCACAATTCGTTGTAGACGATTATGAGGATAAAACCTGCATACACTAATGGAAAAGAATTACTTTACAGACTTAGTTGGTATAGGTGTAACTTACCCTATCCAACTTACAACTAATGAAAAGGGTGAAAGAGGTTGGTACCCAGTAAATGGGGATTTTAAACTTATCAGAGATAATATAAGTTCGATATTATATTACATGATAGGCCAGAGATTTCGACAGGAAAACTTTGGTAGTAAACTATGGCAATGTATTGAGGAACCAAACTCACAAGCCCTAAGTTTTATAATTAAAGAGTTTTTAAAACAAGCCATAGGTGCTTGGGAACAAAGGATAACCTTCCAAAATATCACAGTTACTAGAGTTGATGCAAAAATACACATAGAAGTAACCTATGTAGTAAATGGAACAAATTCTAGTCAGTACCTCGATATCACCTATGACCGGTCGGATAATTCATTAAATACACAATAATATGGGAATCACAAATAAATGGCTTAACCCATACCAGAGGTCTTATCAACAGATTAAGGCCAAGCTGGTTGAATCCCTTATGGGACTCAAAGACCCTCAAGGTCAGAAACTCATAACGGATTATTCGGAGGGGAACATCTTAATTATCATCCTCTCATTATTTGCGGCAATTGCCGAAGTACTTCACTACTATGTAGATAACATGGCAAGGGAAACTTTCCTATCTACGGCAAGAAGGTATGATTCGGTAGTTAAACATGGGGCTTTGGTAGATTATCATGCTCGAGCAGCAATTGCTGCTACAGTAGATGTAATCTTATCCAGAAGTATTACTGGTAATTCTATCGGAGCTAAGTTAACTATACCCCAAGGAACTTTATTTACAGATTCTAGTGGTAATTCCTGGTTATCTGCCAGAGACGTAACTTGGTATTCAAATGTAACTACTTGTAAAGTACCTATAGTTCAACACGAGAAGTATACTGCAAGTGCTTTAAATAATATGGTAATACCTACTGGAGATAGAGTTATAATTCATCTGGGTACTCTACCCAATGGTAAGTATTATGAACAAGGTTCTATGTCATTGCAGATAGGTGGGGAAACTTGGGTATTAGTAGATACATTTGCAAAATCCAAACCTACAGACAAACACTTTATGGTTTCAGTAGATGAGGCACTTAATCCTTATATAATGTTTGGGGATGGTACCTTTGGTAAGAAGCCTGCAGCAGGAGCAAAAATAACCAATGTGGTATTCTACTTAACCAATGGTACTCAGGGTAATGTAAAGAGTAATACTATTACTTCTGTACCTTCAGTAATCTCTTCTTCAATTACTGATGCTACCGTAAGTAATGCTTACGATGCCGGAGGTGGTTCAAACTATGAAAACTTTACAATGCTCAAAGAACATATACCTTTGAGTGTAAAGACTTTGGGAGTAGCAATTACCAAAGAGGATTTCGAAAGTTTAGCTATGTTAGTTGATGGGGTAAACAAAGCTAAAGCCGATTATGAATGCGGTAGAAAGCTTACAGTATATATTAGCCCCGATGGTGGAGCTGTTGCTTCTTCTGAATTAATCAATAGGGTATACAATCTATTATCTCAAAGAGCTCCTATGACCACATGGTTAAAGGTTAAATCTGCAGGTAAGGTTCAGATTATTCTAGAGATGGGAGTTACTGGTAAGAAGTCTTATAAGACTCCCGAGATACAAACTCAAATTCTTACAGCATTATACAATGCCTATTCTCCAGAGCAAGCTCAGATAGGAGGAAGCGTAAGGTTATCGGATATATATGCCCTAATAGATAACTTATCAACAGTAGATTACCTTCACCTTACTAAATTCTATATTAAACCTTGGCCTACTACCATCTATGGTAATAAAGAATTGAACTTGGGTCAGTTTAAATTGAATAAGGCTAAAGGGTCTATGACTTACTATATTACCTTCAATTCATCCACTACTTTTACTGTACGTTCTGTATCAAATGGGTATATGGCTACTGGTACTGTAGGTAATTCTATACAGGTAATAGATAAGGCTAATGGTTTTGACTTCTCTTTGGATATTCAGAACAATAGCTATCAGTCTGGTTACAGATATTCTATTACGGTATCAGAACCTAACCATGACTATGAAGACCCCGGTTTTAATTTACCAGTATTTGAAAACGCTTCACAATTGACTTTAACCGTAAAAGAAATTGTATAATGATAAACCTCAAAAATCTAATCGACTTTTTGCCATTCGAGTATAAAGCTCAAGATACCTATAAGGTAAATGGCAAAGGCATCTTAGAGAGGTTTCTAGAAATTTGTGGAGAGCATTTTGAAGATTACATTACAAAGGATATTGAGAATATCTTAGACATTATTGATATAGATAAGGCTCCGGATATGTATCTCAATTTCCTTTGGCAATTCCTCGGAGAAATGCCCTTTGCTTATGGGAACACTATAGATGCACAGAAATGGGCAGAGTACTTTAATGGGTTCTACTCCGATGCTAAACTCCAAGAGTTATCTAAGCTTTGGATAATACCAAAGGAGGGACCCTTTACTTTAACCAGTACTCAAGTAAGAAACATCCTGAAGTACTCAATATCTCTTTTTAAAATAAGAGGCACCTCTGAGTTCTTCGAGATAATGATGAGGTTGTATGGATTAACCTGCGTAGTAACAGACCCTGCAAAAGCAGATAGCTATGATGGTTGGGTAAAAGGCAATCCACACTTTGACCAATACTATCAGTATGACGATAAGTATACTTACGATAATACTTTTGATTGTTCTCAGTGTATACCAGTAACCTTTAGACTTACAGGTCATGGATATACTTCGAACTCGGCAGCTTTTAGAAAATTTAGAGAAGCTGTAGAGGCTTTCTTTAAAAGGTTCATACCCTATCATGTATCTTTCAATATTCAATATGGGTTTACCGTAAATGATGGGTATACTATTAAAGCCGAGTTAGTAAATCCAGACCAACCCAATTTGATTACTTCTGAAGTATATGAAGTACCAGTGAGGGTAACAGTAACTTCAGATTGGGTAAATGCTGACTTAAGGTACCAGATATCCAGTGATAACGTAAACTGGGGTTACACCAAACATGAAAGTGGTTCTATCTTTAACATACCCAGGGCAGGTACTTATTATTTTAGAAGTGTGGGAGACCCTACTAAGGTAACCCAAATCACCGTTAATCAAGAATCCTATAATCGAGTATATTCTATTACTTGCGACCCAATTACTGGAAAGATAACTCCTACTAACCTAAAAGTAAGTACAGTAGTAAGGGCAAATGTATCTTATAAGGGTACAGTGAAAACTTGTAATGTACGATTATCTGGTACGGATATAGTGAAAGTCTCTGGTTCAACTTGGGAGTTTTCCGAACCAGGTACCTATATATTCGAGGTAGTAGAGTTCCCAGTGAAGCAAACTTCTTTTGTCGTAACTCGAGAAGAGGTTACATATAAGGTAAGATGTACACCTTCTGAATTTAGAGTTGGGGATAAGCAAAGTATTAAAGATGCTACCACTACTCTTACCATTGAATCTAATTATCCAGAATCATTTACTGGTGAACTATACTGTAAGCTAATTGGTGATACTAAGTTGTTTAAGAACGGGGATAAGTTTACTGCTAATAGTTATGGTACTTATAAGTTTAAATGTACACTGGATAAAAGGGAAACAGATGAAGGTGTAGGTATATTCGAAGTAGTATCTGGTAAGACTGCAGTATATAGAATTACGGTTAGCCCACCAACAGTTACATTATTCAATGGCTCTGCCAAGACTATCGTAAAGATACAACGTATTTCTGGTAATGGGTATGATTATAGAGTAAGGGTAATTGAAACTGGAGAAACCTTTGATGCTCAGAATGGATATGTATATACTGCAAATAGGGCAGGGACTTATACCTTCCAGTCAGTAGCTTATCCTACTGCTAAGACTACTCTGGTAGTTAATAACTCTCCAGTAGTACATCAGAACAAGTTAAAGATAGTACCTTCAGATGCTACAGACAGTCATTGGAAAGAACCCAACTGGGCATTACCAGAAGACCAGATAGATGATACTTATGCAGTATACCAATTACTGGATGAGAAGTCTGCTTGTAAGTTCCATCTTGAGGAAATGAAAAATGGGTTCAATGTAAGTGGTACTGCTACCTGTGATGAGAACGGGGAAACCTATAACCTTGATGAGGAAATTGTTCTTACCAAGGCTGGGACTTATACCTTTGTGGCAGATGATGGTTCTTCATTAAGATGTCAAGTAATACTGGAAGATTATCCTACAATCATCGAGATTTCTTGTACTCCCACTTATGCAGAATTAAAGGGGAATGTTAAACAAGTATCTACTTTAATCAAGTGTACTTCTAATAAACCTGACTTCGATAGTCGAATAAGGGAAGTTGGTAAAGTAACTACTTATGACGCAGGTGGTGCTGGTTATGAATTTGTAACTGCACAAGCTGGAGAGTATATATTCGAATCAGTGGTAGATACTTCGAAGAGAACTAAGTTCACCGTAGTAGATGCAGACCTTTTAAGTGTTAGTCCTCAAAAGTTAGAATGGGAACATGATGACCTCTCAGAGAAAACATTTACCATTACAACTTACAGTAATCAATCTTGGCAAATAGTAGAACAATGATAAATTCAACAATCGATAGAATAACAGAAACCATAACTCAGTCTTTATTCAAGACATTCACTGTGGGTATATTGGGAGAGTGTACACAAATCCTGTATGATTTGAGATGGATGATAGTCCTTGCAATAATTCTAATCCTATCAGACTTATGGTTTGGGTTATCTGCAAGTAGGTTACAGAAAGTCGAAATTCGAAAATCTAGAGCTGGAAGAAGAACTCTAAACAAGATAGTAGATTATATCTGCTATGTTCTACTTGGTGCTGTACTTGGTAAAGCTATTGGAGAACCCTATGGGATGAACCCAATAGTAGTATCAATAACGGTTATGGTAATTTGCTACTGTTTCGAAATAGATAGTATATATGGACACATCTGTGAAATACATGGTATTAAGAAACGGTATAGTATATGGAGAATACTCTTTAAATTGTTAACCTTAAAGTTCAAGGATGTAGGTGAAGCATTTAAGGATATGTCAGAACAAAAGAATCAATTTAAAAATACTAAGGACAATGAAGACGTACTTTAAGTATGAAGGTATTATTAAATCAAAGGAAGCAGCAGAGGCAATTGCTGCTCCTTCTGGTTTAGGACCATTCTGTGGATTTGGCTCAGCTACCATAAATGGTAACAAGTTAGTGGTATCTCCTCAGGGAGTTGCTGGAAGTAAGTATGCCAATGTAATCAAGGATAGGATTATGGCAAGGTATATGGCAAAGGCTTCAGAAGATGGAGAATTGCCAGACGTGAACTTTGGATGTATTTCAAGAGATGGGTATGTATTTATATCCGATGAACAAACGATTACTATTGAGAACATCCAAGGTACCCAAGGTTCAACAGAAGAAGTATTACTCTTTGCAGTACATACTACTATTTCTGAACCAGTAGATAATCCAGTAGACTTTGTAGCTTATTGGAATGAATCCTCCGAAAGCTTCTACACCTTGTTTAAAAAGTCTCTGGATATTTATTATCCGATTGCCGAAGAGAATCGTACACCGGATATCATTAATAATGATGTATATTCTAATTACGATATGACCTATAGCAATCTTCTAGAGCTGGTAGAGAGTGCTTGCCCTTATTACTCTAATAATAAAACTTCCGTTGTTCTTATCGGAGTATATGGTAAGGGTACTGATGCAATGACCAAACGAAATGAGAACTTTGCTATCGTACCCTATCAAGGTAAGTTCCAAGAAATCCCTTATACTACTGCTGCCCAGAGTATGATGAAAGAATCAGTGAAAAGAGTAGAACAGATAAATTCGGGCTTTCCAGTAGTAGATGAATCGGGTACTAAGTTAAATATCAAGCAATACATTGATAGTCAAATTGAGGCTATCAGAAAAGAATTCTCTGAATCTCTGAGTACTGCTAACTTACCCATCGGTTCTATTATTCTTTGGGAAACCGATGTAATACCCGATGGTTGGGCAGAATATACTAAGGCAGCTGGTAGAATAGTTATTGGTTACCAAGCTGGAGGTGTTCAAATTGGGGATGAAGTAATGTTACAGAATGTCGGAGATTACTATACACCCACTAAGGGTAACTTCTTAATCTCAATTAAAGGTGATGACCTTCCTAAGCATAGGCATGCTCTTGGTGTATCTAAAGGTAAACAAGATAATGCCAATGACTGGGAGAACGTTCGTCCTCAATCTTTCTTTAATAGGGAGACGGGATTGAATGGAGATTTCGGTAGAGGAACTCCTACCAAGGGTATTCAAGATGGTGCTATCGTAGTAAGCTGGAACCTATTAGGGGAATCTTTCTTACAAGAAACTTCGGTAGAAACTTTGGATATTGAAAAATTGCCACCGACTATTACATTACGATATATCCAAAAGATATCATCATAAAGTTGTTATTAGTTATTTAGTAGTATTAAAACTCATGTGTATTATTTGTATTGTTTAAGAGTAAACATTTGTTTACAATCTGTGTTTTGCGTAGTAAAAATTAATTGGGAGAGGGACGTTGGGAAACGCCCCTTTTCTTTTGTGTTAATACTTAAGTTCTTCTTTAGCTCGGTCTTCCCAATATTGTATATCTTGTCTAAGTTCTGATATATATCTCATAGATTCATTAGTCTTAGGCATTTCGAAAAATTCGATAAGCATTATATTAGTTATTCGAGTACTATTTTCAAGCCTTTCCTTGATAAAAGGGGGAGGAGTAATTAATACCTCAAACAAAAGATAGGCATCTGGAGAAAGCTTATCCTTCATATAAGTATACATCATATCAAGCATTTCTGATTTAGCTTTCTCTTCTTCGGTATCATCCTCTAATTCTTTGTCATTGTCGAATAAGTCATCAAGTTTAAAGAGGCTTTGATTATACTCTGCTTGTTCTCCGTATGCAGAACGAAGCAATTTATTTTTGAATGTACTAAGTGATGCAAGGGTTCTTGCTTTAAGATGTTCTTCAGTACATTCACCATAGTATTTGTTGAAAACAAATAACATCTTATCCCAGAAATAAGATTGGATAATATCCGGTGTAAGATTAAACCGTTTATAATCAATCTGACGGGTAAGATTTCTGATTACTGGCTTACAGACTTTATAAAGTCTGTTGAATGTAGCTTCATCATATTCCTGCATAGGTTTTAATCTATGAAGCTCTGAGCCATTATTTCCTTTACTTTTTCCCATGTTATTAAATATTCGTTATGCAAATATAAGTATTTTTTCTTATATAAAATAATAATATTAAATAATCTGGAGCTTAAGGTAGTGGATTAGTAGTTTCTAGATAGATGTCAACATGCTCAGAACTATCTCGGTACTATCAAAATCTATTAGTTTATATAATATTGCAATATAGATATGAAGAAGTTTAAAGACAAAATCAAATTCAGTTTCACTCCGGATTTTCAGTTAGAGATACTCCGGTTTGTTTTAAGAGATAAGGAAGGAGGCTTAGTCCTAAAAAGGATTAAATCTAATTACCTGGTCCTTATAGAGCATTCTCTTATATTCGAGGGCATTGCTAAGTATTTTAAAAAGCAAGGTAAGATGCCTTCGGAGAATATCCTAAAGCAAGTAATAAAAGAATTGCTAGAATCCAAAACATACGTTGATTTGGTAACGAAGGATGATATACATAATATAGAGAAAATAATAAGCAATCTGTATCATATACCTTTATCAGATTCTGATTATATCAAAGAAAGGATATATCAGTTCTCTACTTATGTTGAGATGAAGAACTTAAATGATTCCTTCGATTTGGATAACTTCGAACAATACGAAGAGTATTCGAGGAAGATTGAAAAGGTACTTCAGAAAAGTAAACCTAAGAAAGAAGATGAACCTTTATATATGATTCGGGATATTACCGAGAGACAGTTTAGAAGACAATCAGAACCTTCAGTTATACCTTGCCCATTTAGGCAGTTGAATGAACTAACTAATGCAGGAGGTTATCCAGAGCATTCAGTTAACGTGATATTGGATAAACCCAAGGCAAAGAAAACCTTCTTTATGGTAAACCTTGCAAGAGGTTATCTCAGAATGAAGAAGTCAGTATTATATATTGATACAGAAAATGGTCAAGAACAAATTATGGACCGTTTCATTCAATCAAGTATTAATAAAACCAAGAAGGAATTATACTCGGGTGAATATGATAAACTTGAGGCAAAGCATTTAAGGAAACTTGCAAGGTTTGGAGTTGAATTAGTGGTTGAGCGTGTACCAGCAATGATTACTAATACCACTTATATAAGGGAAAAGATAATTCAACTTCGTAATCAAGGAATCGATATTAAAGTTCTTATGGTTGACTACGCTGGTAAACTTGCATCAATAGCGGGGGATAGGGAAGATTTCGAAAGAATATCTAATGTATACATAGACTTGAGTAACTTAGCCGAAGAAATGAAACTTGACATAATATGGACTGCACACCATATTACTAGAGAGGGTAAAAAACATAGAAAAACCCGATATGATGAAAATGATATATCTGGTTCTATAGCCATAGTAAGAAATGCCCAAGTAATTATGGGATTAAATGCTACAGAACAAGAAGAAAGGGATGATATACTAAGGACTGAGATAGTAGTACAAAGGGATGGTCTCCCATCAGGTAGAGCTCTTTTTAAATGTTCCACAGAAACTCAACGGTGTACTGAATTTACTAAAGAACAACGAAAAGAGTATGATGAAGTGTATTCTGGAGTATTAGATTCTATGATGAAGAGTTCTAAAGATAATCCCTCTGCAAATAAAGAAAAGTATGAGAAGAAATCAGGTGATATCTAAAAGAAAGTTAATCTCTAATATAGTAGGGTGGCCAGATTATTATATTTCTAAGAGAAGTAGGTTATATAGATACTACCCTAAAAGAAAAGTATGGATGTTATTAAAAGGTACCATCAATCAGGGTAGGATATATCATATATTAAGAGATAGTAATAAACATAAAAGGATTCAGGCTTCTAGATTAGTAGCCTTAGCTTGGGTACCTAACCCAGAGAGTAAACCTCATGTATGTCATAAAGATAATAACCCTTGCAATAATATACATACTAATCTTTATTGGGGTACACAGAAAGAAAATATACAACAGTGTATCAGGGATAATAGATTTAGACCTCAAGGTAAAGTACCCATATCTAGAAAGGCTATACTTAATCTTAATAAAGATTATTTAAACGGTGTTACTATAAAGGAACTAAAACAGAAATACAATATAACCCATATTCATAGATACGTTAAAGAAACTAAAAAGAGATATAGATTAGGACATGATAGGGTACGAGAGTTAATTAGGGATAAAGCCAAGGGTTACTCCAATAAAGAATTGGGAGAAAAGTATAAGCTAAGTAAAGCTAGTATTAGTCACTACTTAAATAGAAGTTTATGAAAATAACAAACCAGTTTAAGTCTAAGCTCAAAACTTATTTCATTAAAAGACTTGGAGCTTTTGAATATCGACATGGCTGGATGCGTATACCAACTTGCCCCTATTGTGGGAGAGAACATAAGTTGGGAGTTAATCTTTCTATGTATAGAACCAATTGTTTTAGATGTAATGCCCATCCTTCTCCTGCTCAACTAATAATGGACATAGAAGGATTTACTGAGTACCATGAACTAATTAATTTTTTGAACAATGGCCAATTTGATGAACTACAGTTTAAGGAAGAGAAAATCGAACTTGCCGAAAGTAAGCCAGTATATCTCCCTGAGGGATTTAGAAACATTTCGCTCGGGGATAGCCAACTTGCAAAAAGCATTCGGGGATATATCAAGAAACGCGGATTTAGCCTCGAGAAGTTTTCAAGATACGGTATCGGCTACGGTACAATGGGTACGACATATGGGTACCTTATCATCCCGTTTTATTATCGAGGACAACTTAGGTATTACAATGCTCGAAATGTTATCGGCAAAGGGCCCAGATATAATAACCCAGACAAAGATATCACCGGTTTGGGAAAACAATTTATCATCTTTAATCATGATGCGTTGGAGATGTATCGGTCGGTATTCATTTGCGAAGGAGCACTTAATGCTCTCACAATTGGGGATAGAGCAATTGCCACAATGGGCAAAGCTATTAGTCAGTACCAAGTCAATGAACTACTTAAATCCCAATGCCAAAGATATATTATCCTTTTAGACCCCGATGCCAGGTCTTATGCTGTTAATCTCGCACTTAAATTAGTAGCTTATAAAAAAGTCAAGGTAGTATTTCTTCCAGAGGGTTTTGATGTAAATGATTTGGGGAAGAAACAAACACTTAAGCTAGTATATCAAACAAGGTATCAAAGTTATCAAGAACTCGTTCAAATCAAGAACTCTTTGGAATAAGGATTTCCTATTATATTATATAACTTAAAATATTAATGATATGAAGAAAATAAAAATTGATGGCTCTTACATTTTCCTGGCAGTAGTTCTATCCGTATTCATTTGGATTATGGGTAGTATGACTCCAGTTAGAACTTGGTGCTCTAAACCAAAACCAAAAACGAATATGGTTTTCAGATGTGAAATGGTTGATGGTAAAGTTAGAGATTATACTTTAAACTTACCTGAAGATGTAAATTGGTATGTTGGTACAAATAGAGGTTCATATTATGTACAGTTCCAATCACCAGGTATAAATCTTTTTGGTAAGAAAGCTTGGGTAGAGGATAATGAGGGTTGTATTAATAGAGTTTTAGTTTGTAATAGGATAAAATGAGAGAACCCAGCATTCACATTACTAAGTCTCAATTTGAGGAAATATTAAATACCTTAGAGGTAGATAACTTCCCAGTTGAGGCTTTTTTTGTTATTGCTCGAAAGGAGGCAATAAATCATAGAGCAGTCTTAGTTTCTAATAATAAGAATACTAAGCGAGTTAATAACATTTTACTAGCATCTAAGGGGGATGCTGCCCTTGTTGCTGATATTTTATATGCAACCCGTATAAAGTTAAAGCATAGAGGAGTTCGTAAAATAAACGAAAGTAATACAAGGGAATGGGCAAATTGTAAAAAGCTTGCAGAGGTATGTAATACCTTCTGTGAAGATTTTAAATTTGATACCCGGGAAGGTTTTATCAAATACATTGAGACTGGGTTAAAGAGAATGACTGATTATCGTAATGTTATGCAAAGGTTATTATCCATGCAGGAGAACATTACTAATCAGGTAGATGCTGAGATAGAATTACAACATTCAGATTTAGAACTTACTAAAGAGATACATGATTATTTCATAGGTAAGATTGCTAAGGCAACTGGTATATATGAGTCTTATGAAAATCAACCTGAGAAGTATGTACACTTTGCAAAGGTAGGTGAATTCCTAAAAGAGGAGGGCTGGAATTATAAGACCTTCATCGATGCTCAGTTTGAATCTCTTGCATGGTGCAATGGGTTACCAGATATTGCACAAATGTATACGGATAAAGCAATTGAAAGATACAATAAGTATTTATATAAGTATAAGAACAAAAAATCCCTGGAAGAGGAACCTGAAGTTGAAGGTTCTCTCTGGGAAAAGATTAATAATTAAAAACGTAACGTTATGAAAGCTTTAAAATTTTTAGGTAACAGAGTAGAGGATGCAGCTAATGCTTTTATTGATGTCCTCAAGTATTCAGACCAGTCAGTAGATTACCCTGACTTCAACGATATCGAACCTTGGCCGGATGACATTGTTAACATGTTCAAGGATGCTCTGAAGGATAAAGCTACTAAAGGTGTAACGGTAATTATCAAATGAGTAGGATAATAATACAAAACGGAAATATGTGCGAACTTGATTTACCTCTTAAGTTCGCACAGAAACTCTACCAGGAATTTTCGGTTAGACATCCTAATGCTTTCTACTTACGTACAAGGCAAAGAGGTATGCAGAACTGGGATGGTAAGATACATTATATAAACAAGCATGGTGAGTTTAAGATAGGTTTTCTTCCGGCAGTATATGAAAAGTGTATTGAGTATGGAATTAAACCTAAAGTTGTAGATATGCGGAAACCTTTACCCAAAGTCAAAAGGGTAGTTACGAAAATAGGTAAGTATAAATTAAGACCAGAACAAGAGAAAGCTGTAAAGGCAATTATATCTAACCAAGTAGGTAACTCTCTCTTTCAGATTGGAGTTTTAGATTATACTGTTAATGCAGGTAAAACTCTTATCATGTCATCTTTATATTTATCTTATAAGAGACAGTTAAAGACTTTGCTAATAACTAATGACTCTGATTGGTTGAATCAAGCTAGAGAAGAGTTTAAGCAATATCTCCCGGGAGAAGATATAACCTTTGTTCAAGGTAAGGTTTTAAACTGGAGTAACTTTACAATTGGTATGGTTCAATCTATTTCTCGAAACATGAGATTCTATCAACAGGAATTATCCAAGATAGATATGGTTTTGGTAGATGAGGCAGACCAAGGTGGAAGTAAACAATATCAGAATGTACTTACTCGGTTATTTAATACCAGAATTCGTATAGGATTATCTGGTACCATTTATATGA